>Ga0257121_1000098_pt1 | contig 69264 bp, 77 predicted proteins | sample SI106_100metaG_FD_190180 | JGI IMG/M metagenome (GOLD analysis project Ga0257121, IMG submission 190180) | Marine microbial communities from Saanich Inlet, British Columbia, Canada - SI106_100 | ecosystem: Environmental > Aquatic > Marine > Inlet | place: Canada: British Columbia | collected...
TTTTCTTTTAAATCTGGAAGAACCAATTCAATTTTACTGATTGGGTTTATTCTATCTATGATTGGCATGGCCATTTGGCAGGGATATTTTTTACTTCCACTAGTGTCTATTTACATTGGATGGAATATAATCAATTGGCTCATTAACCCTCATCGCCTTAATTCAGATTCTAAAATTGATTTATGAGTAAGCGAAATTTATCTTTAATTATTTTAGGTTTATTTATTGGCGCAGCTATTGGTGGCGTTATGGGAAATTTATTGGGATGGGTATTACCTGAAGGAGTAGTGAAAGATTTTTTCCTCACCAGTTTATCATTGGATATTGGGGGATTAGCAGGAAATGAGATGGGTGTTCTGGTACTAGATTTAAAAATAATAACATTAAAATTTGGTTTAGCAATGAATTTTAATTTTACCAGTATAATTGGCCTTACATCCGCCTATTACATTTTAAGATATTTTCGTTAAAATTTTGTGAGACAACCTAACCCAAGTGGATGTAAAATAGACTATGTTTAATTTAGGAACTGGCGAACTCGTTCTCATCTTTTTGGTGATATTACTTTTGTTTGGTGCAAAGCGATTACCCGAATTAGCTCGGGGTCTCGGTAAAGGAATCAACGAATTCAAGGATGCTGTTGAATCCTCTAAAAAAGAGATTATGGATGCCAAAGAAAGTGCAGAAGCATCACCTGAAAAAAAAGAAGAGTCCGAGAAGTAATATATTTTTGGAGTGGTGCACCTGATGCACCCTTTTTTTCCGAAACAATTTTCCACTTAGTTCGTAATGAACTCAGGAAGACTCGGTTAACCCAAACTCAATTCAATTAATGGACTTTCAGCATCCCTGGTATTTTACCTTATTTTTAATTCTACCGATATTGATCGGTTGGTATCGTACGTCCGGACGTAAAAAGGAAGGAACCATCAGAATCTCTTCATCGGTTTATATTTCGGATGAAATCAAACTGATCGGTTCTCGGAAAAACAAATTATTAAAAACGGCTTACCTAATGGTTTTATCCTTATTGATTCTTGGATTGGCACGTCCTAGACTCATAGATAATCTTCAAGAAACATCTGTGAGTGTTATTGATATGCTTCTTGTTTTAGATATTAGCTCCAGCATGTTGGCGGATGATTTTCCACCCAACAGACTTGAAGCTGTTAAAAAGACGGCAGGCGAATTTATAAAAGGCAGAAAGGAAGACAGAATTGGGATACTGGTTTTTGCAGGTGAGTCTTTTATCCAATGTCCTCTTACTGTGGATAAAACGGTGCTTCAATCCCTGATAAAAGAAATTACAATCGCGTCCAAAGAACACGACGGAACCGCTATTGGAATGGCCATTGCAAACGGAACGAATCGTTTACGCAATAGCGACGTGGAAAGTCGAGTTATGATTTTATTATCAGATGGAAGTAATAATGCTGGAGAAATTGATCCAAAAACTGCAGCTGGCTTGGCAGCAGAATATGATATTAAAATTTATACAATTGGTGCCGGGACAAATCAATCCTATACTCGAATTCCAGGGCGAGGGCTTATACGGAATGAGATTGATGAAGAAACTTTAAAACATATTGCAAATGTGACGGGTGGCAAATTTTTTCGGGCCACGGATATTGAAGCATTGGCTTCGATTTATTCCGAAATTGATCAATTGGAACGATCCGAAATTGAAGTGAAAGAATTCACACTATACAAAGAATTGTATGGCTGGTTTTTGATTCCTGCTTTTCTGATGGGTTTAGGAATGGAAACTACGCGACGTTCCATATTTCGGAGCCGTACCTAATGTCATTTCGATTCAGTTGGATATTAGCTTTTTTAGCGATTCAATTATTTCTGTGGATTCTTTGGCAGTTTAAAGATCGCAACCGTGATTCAATTTTTCCAAATGCATCTGATAAAGTTCGAACTATTTTTAGGAAAAATTTAGATAAAAATCGAATCCAATGGCGCGATCGACTTATATTGATTGGTTTAGCGTTATTGGCATTAGCAGCGTCGGGGCCACAAATAGGAACTCGCGTGAGACCGATAGAAAGAAAAGGTGTCGATCTTGTTATCGCATTGGATACATCCACCAGTATGGATGCTGAAGATGTAACACCATCTCGGCTCGCAAAAGCAAAATTTGAATTAGGACGGTTGATTCGGAAATTGAAAGGCGACCGAGTAGCCATTATCGTTTTTGCAGGATCAAGTCATTTGTATTTACCCTTAACGACAGATTATGAAGCGGCCTTACTCTTTTTGAACGAAATTGATACAAAAATGATTCCAACACAAGGAACCTCATTAAGCGCCGCCATGACCACTGCCATCTCTGCTTATACTGAAGAATCGGATAAATTTAAAGTGATGCTTCTTGTAACGGATGGAGAAGATCACGAAGGTAAAGCTGTTGATTTGGCAACGGAAGCTGCCAAAGTTGGTTTAATGATTAATACTGTAGGCGTCGGTTCGGATATTGGTAGTTTAATTCCAATAAAAGAAAAAGAACCTAAAACAAATCAGTATAAACGGGACCGAAACGGTAAATTGATTACATCTACGATGAATGAAAAAATATTAAAAGAAATTGCTCTTGCAGGAAATGGGTCATTTTTCTGGTTTGACAATAATCGTGACACGTATCAAGATATTTCTTTAGCCATTGAAAATATGGAAAAGAAAGTCATCTCAACTCATGAATTCTCTGAATACGAAGACCGATATCAATCCTTCGCATTGTTGGCATTCTGCTTTTTGGTATGGGGATTTGTTATGCCAACACGTCCCGGAGAAGAATCATGATTCGAATTCTCTTATATTTGATGGTAACGTCCATCATCTTGTGCCAAGACAGGGGACAAAAAGCGTTCAATGACGGGAAATTTGATGAAGCTCGATCCTATTATGAGAAAGTCCTAAAAAATAGAAAAAAGGATGAAGCAGCACAATTTGGATTGGGCGCAACAGCCTACCAGCAACAAGATATGGAAACAGCAGCACGCTCTTTAAATGCTGCTATGAATTCGAAAGATAAATCTATCGCATCGAAAGCTATGTATAATTTGGGAAATATGTTCAAAGAACAAGAAAAAATGGATGAAAGTCTTGCACTTTTTAGAAAAGCCATTGAGTTGGATCCCACAGATGAAGATGCTAAAATTAATTATGAACTATTGAGACACGTTATCCAAAAACGGGAGCAGCAGCAAGAGCAATCATCCGATCAGGATGATGATTCCGATAAAGATCAAGATTCAGACCAACAGACAAAGGATGATAAGTCTGACCAGAATCAAGATGGGGATAAAAAGCAAAAACAGGATGAAGATTCAGAAAAGGACCAAGACAAAGAGAAAGAAGATCAAGAGAAATCACAATCTGAACAAGAAAAGCAAAAACAGGATCAAGAACAGTCCGAAGCAAAAAAAGAAGATTCACCTGAAAAAAAGTCGGATAGCCAAATGCAAGCTGAAGCAATATTAAATGCTTTAAAAGACCAGGAACAAATCAACCAAAAACGGCAAATATCTAAAGCCAATTCTCGCAAATTGGAAAAGGATTGGTAATGCGAAAAATTGGATTCATTCTATTTCTGACTTTTTCTCTATCTCAAACGGTTCAAATTTCGGTTGATAGAAATCGGATTGAAGAAGGTGAATTGATTCAATTTTCTATCGAAGTGACTGGCGGAAAAGATTTTGCGAAAGTGGATATGAAAAAAGTCCAAAAAGATTTTGAAATTGTGAGTGGTCCAGGTCAACAAACCAATATCCAATGGATTAATGGTAGTATGACCAGCACAAAAACGCTTACGTGGACTCTCTCACCAAAAAGGCTGGGGACCTTAACAGTTCCAGCAATTTCGGGGACAGTTGATGGAAAATCTTTCCAAGGGAAACCCATTCAGATTCAAGTGAAAAAGTCAACGGAAACATCAGACAATTCTGTTTTTATTGTGGCTGATATTGATAAAGAGAAAGCATATCTTGGCGAGCAAATTACAGTCACCTATAAATTGTACAAAAATGCCAATATTTCCATTGAACCATTTCAAATGCCTGAATTTCCCGGATTTTGGGTAGAGAATCTTTATACGCCGCAACGGGTTCAATATCGAAATGTGACCATTCAAGGTGTAAAATATCAAGTAGCCAATTTAGGCCAAAAGGCATTATTCCCTATCCCAGCAGAAACACATGTTATCCCATCTTTAAAAGTAAAAGTTCAAATTGAAATCAAAAGAAAGAAACGGAAACGAGATCCATTTTTTGATCCGTTTTTTGAGTCATTTTTTACAGAAACCAAAACTAAAGTTATTAGCTCTCAAGAGAAGAAAATAAAGATTCTATCTTTTCCTGAACCAAGACCTTTCGATTTCTCTGGCGCAGTTGGGTCCTTCAAAATTTCAGCTGAAACGGACCGAGATTCCATGAAAGTGAATGAGGGATTTACATTTACGGTATCCATGAAAGGGACAGGGAATTTGGGTTTATTTTCATTGCCAACAATAAAATTCCCATCAGAATTAGAAGCATTTCCACCCACGGATAAATTTGAGAAAGACACATTTCGTGATGATTTGACTGGAACCCAAACATGGGACACTATTCTCATTCCAAGATCCGCTGGAAAATTGACTATTCCAAGAATCCAAATGTCTTTTTTCAATCCGAATACAAAACGCTGGGAACGAACCCAGACTAATCCTATTGAGATTTCTATATTACCCGGAGAACAAAAGCTAAGTCAAGGAAATGGATTAACGAAACGAGAAGTTGAATTGATTGGTCAAGATATCCGTTTTATTCACACAAAACCAGTCGATTTCACGTCGTCAACCGACTCAAAACCCAACACAACAATTTTTATTTATTTGTGTTCGATTCTTCTTTTTGTTTCGCCAACATTTATTTCAAAATATACAGGGCACAGATTATCCACCGCCGAAAGTCGCACCATCCGTGGTGCCTTAAAATCAGGACTGAAAGAATTAAAGAAAAAGGGTAATGACCCTTTCGAAACAGCAAGTAAGGCCTATTATATTTATTTAAAATATAAGCTTGGTTTACCGACCCACAATTTGGATCCTGCCAGTGTTGAAACGCATATGGAAGATAGGATTCATCCAGAATCATTGAATTCTGTTTTGACATTATTAAAAGCGTGTGATGCAGGGAAATATGCACCCGGCGGTTTGGAAAGGGAAGCATCCATTCTTTCTGAAATGGCAAATGCCATTAAACAAACAGATCGGGACCTTTCATGAAAAAGTTGTATCTCATTTTGATATTGTCCTCAATAGCAGTTGCTGATGTTCCCTCGGATTTATTTTCTCAAGCAAATGATGCAATGATTTACGAAAAATATGAAGATGCGATACAGGTTTACGAATCTATTTTGGACTTGGGATATGACAATGCTGAATTATACTATAATTTGGGAAATGCTTATTATAGACTTCACTATCTTGGACAATCTATTTGGGCCTACTCTAATGTTTTGAAAATTTCACCACGTGACCAAGATACACAACATAATCTGGCAGTTGCTGGAGCACGGCGAATTGATCGAATTGATATGCCTAAACCATTTGTTCTACTTCAGACCTATCGTGATATCAAATCCAATTTCACCTTAAAAGAATGGATCATGATAGGGAGTCTAATTTTGCTTTTTCAAGCTCTTTGGGGTTTTAGTCTTCAATTTGGTTGGATTCAAGGAGCCGTGAGTCAATCGATTCTTACGGGGCTCATTTTTTTAACCGTGGGAATCCATGGCATTGCTTTGGATAAATATTTTCAGGAAAAACGAACTAACAGCGGTATTGTAATTGCCAATGGCGTGGATGCATATTCAGGTCCGTTTTATGGAGAAAATACTATTCTATTCCGTATCAATGAAGGCAGTCGTGCTGACCTTCACCAATCCCAAAAGGATTGGGTTGAAATTATTCTCATTGATGGTAAAAAAGGGTGGATTCCCGCAGAATCGATTCGAGCCCTAAAATGAAACCACTTTTTTATTTAATTATTTTTTCAGGATGTCTGATGGCTCAAGATTCCTTATTTTGGTTTGATATGAATTCTGTTCGTGATCCCATGCCTAAAACGCCGAAAGTATTGGATAAAATTTTTGGTACATCTCAGTTGAGTGTATTGGATTCATTACAAAATTCACGGGTGAATACTCAAGATGGATTTCGATTACAAATTTATGAATCATCTTCGGTAGAAGAAGCAAATCAAAAGCTCCAAAAATTTGAAAAAGCATTGGATGATTCAGTTTATTTGATTTTTGATGCACCATTATATAAAATTAGAACAGGTAATTTTTCAAGCAAAAAAGAGGCAAATACTCAAAAGGAAAAACTTCGAAAAAAAGGTTATCAAAATATTTGGATCGTGCGTAGCCGCATTGAGCAGACCGGCTCTAATCCTGATTAATTTATAACTGACATTTTAGAAATTCTTTAGTTTTTCGTTACTTCCTTTGGAGCTTTCTTTCAAGTTTTGTAATTTTTCCATCTAAAATTTAGGAGTATCATGGCTGGACATAGTAAATGGGCCAATATTAAGCACCGAAAAGGAGCCCAAGACGCCAAACGCGGAAAAATATTCACCAAGATCATTAAAGAGATTACAGTTGCAGCTCGGTTAGGCGGTGGTGATATTGATGCTAATCCTCGGCTTCGGACAGCTGTTTCAAATGGAAAATCCAATAATCTCCCTATTGATAATATTTCCCGAGCTATCAAAAAAGGGACGGGTGAATTGGAAGGTGTTTCTTATGAAGAAGTTACTTACGAAGGGTATGGTCCCGGCGGTGTGGCTATTATTATGGATATTATTACAGATAATAAAAATCGGACCGTGGCAGAAGTCAGACATTTATTGTCTAAATATGGTGGGAATCTGGGCGAAACGGGCAGTGTAGCTTGGGTTTTTGACAAAAAAGGACAAATCATTTTAGACAGCAAATCTGGTGATGAGGATGTGGTTTTCGAAGCAGCATTGGAAGCCGGCGCTGATGATTTTGAAGCGGACGATGGATTTTATAGAGTAACAACTAATCCTACAACACTTATAGATGTGCGAGATTCAATGGAAAATTCTGGATACGAAATACAATCTGCAGAAATTGAAATGGTGCCGAAAACATTACAAAGATTAGAAGGGAAGGAGGCACAATCTGCCTTAAAGCTTATGGATGCGCTAGAAGATAATGATGATATTAATAAATTGTATTCTAACTTTGATGTGGATGAAGAAGCATTGCTTCAGGATTAATTGATGCGAATATTGGGTATAGACCCAGGGCTGGGCATTACAGGTTTTAGTATTTTAGATACAAAACGGAACCAAACTCATTTATCTGCTTATGGGACAATCAAACCCAAAACCAAAGATAGTTTACCGAAACGATTGAATTACCTTTTTGAAGAAATGAACAAAATATTGGATCAATTTTCACCGGATGTAATGGCTATCGAAGATGCCTTTTACAGCAAGAATGTGAAATCTGCGATGACATTAGGACAAGCTCGCGGTTCCTTAATTTTAGCGGCTGCCCAAGCGGATATTCCAGTTCATGAATTTGCGCCACGTAAAGTGAAAATGTCAGTTTGTGGTAATGGCGCAGCATCGAAAGAACAAGTTTCCTATATGGTGACCCAAATTTTAAAATTGAAAGAACCCCCAAAACCGTTAGATGTATCTGATGCTATGGCAGTGGGACTTTGTTACATCAACCAGGCAAAATTCGTATGATTGATCAGCTTCATGGACTCGTAGAAAAAAAAGCGCTTAATTACGCAATTATTTTTGTGAACGGTATTGGATATAAGGTTATGATGTCCATTAAAGGATTGGAATCACTTCCACCTAAAGGGAGCGATACCGTAGTGTTAACGTATCTCCATGTACGGGAAGATGTCTTGGACCTTTATGGATTTGCCAGTAAAAAAGAACGAAACACATTTCATCTTTTAGTTTCTATTAGCGGGATTGGTCCCAAACTCGCCCTTACTATCTTATCCGGAATTCAACCGTCTCGATTAAAAAATTACGTTATTGCCGGTGATGTGGCAGCTTTAACATCGGTTCCCGGCGTTGGTGCAAAAACTGCAAAACGGATGATTGTAGAATTGAAAGAAAAATTTATTAAAACGGATGATGAATCTCTGGGATTTGAAGATAATAATGGAATGGGTTCCCAGATATTTAAGGATGTAGTGAATGCACTAATATCTTTGGGGTATAAAGCGCATCATGCAAAAAAAGCATGTACAGAATTAGAAAAGAATGGGGAATTGTCGGGAGAACTCGAATCCGTCATTAAAAAAGCCCTCAAACAAGTCATGTCTTAATTAGGATGTGCATGGTTTCGGAAAAAAGCCCATTAATCTTAAACTATTTTAATGGTCTTTATAATGAATATAACAAAAATATTTTTCGTGAGATTTGGCGTCCCTAGTAACAAAATGAAAAAATGAAATTCAATACAAAATTAAACAGACTCGGAACTGAAACAGCATTTGCTGTTTCTGCGCAGGCTCGTGTATGGGCCGAAAAAGGTCATAAAATATATCCGTTCCACTTGGGTGATATAAACCTGCCAACACCAAAAAATATTCGTGAAGCGACCCATAAGTTCATGAATCAGAACAAGAATGGATATTGTCCGTCAGAGGGTATCCCTGAACTCCGTGAAGCACTTGCCCATGATGTGGGTTCCAAACGTGGTGTTGAATATGGGATAAACAATGTGGTGGTTCAGCCCGGTGGAAAACCAACAATTTGGAAATTCTTTGCAGTCATTATGAATGAAGGAGATGAAGTATTGTACCCCAATCCCGGTTATCCGATTTATGAATCCCAAATTAAATATCAAGGTGGAATCCCGATTCCATACAGTTATGACGAAACGGAAACCGGATTTGCCATTGATATTGAAAAATTGCGTGCATCCATCACTGATAAAACCACTGCCTTGGTTTATAACAATTATCAAAATCCGATTTCGGCAGCATCAAGTCAAGATGAGATGGAAGCGTTGGCAGACTTAGCGATTGAGCATGATTTATGGGTTTTGAGTGATGATGCTTATTATGAGATTCGTTATACCGATGAGCCACCACGATCAATTGTGAATATTCCCGGAATGAAAGAAAGAACTGTCATTTTATATACGTTCTCCAAAAAATTTGCCATGACGGGTTGGCGAGTTGGTGCTTCCATTGGACCATCAGAAGTGATTAACCAGATTGCTCGATTCAATATTAATGATGAATCCTGTACCAACCATTTTATTCAACATGCTCTCGCTGAAACTGTGGGTGGAGATTCATCTGGCGCGAATGAATTATCATCTGAATTGCAGGCTCGTCGAGATGAAACAATCAAAGGGCTTAATGCAATCGACGGGATTCATGTGCCAACGCCAGAAAGTACATTTTATTCATATCCAAATGTATCCACTGTAATGGCGAATAAGGGATTTACTGATTTGGATAAATTTCGAACGTCAGCATTGGAAGCAACAGGTGTCTCTTTTTGTGCTCGACATCATTTCGGTACCCCATTAGCGGATGAAACAGATCATTATATTCGTCTCGCCTATTCAGGTATTAACCAAAATGATATTCGAGAAGGATTAGCGAAATTGAAAAGCTGGATCGAAGGGTAAGCATGAAAGAGAAAAAAACACCTCTTTATGATCGTCACATTGATCTGGGTGGAAATGTAGTCAACTTTGGTGGATTCTTACTTCCCACACAATATTCGGGAATCAATCAGGAGCACAACGCTGTACGATCCAAAGCTGGAATATTTGATGTGAGCCACATGGGTGAATTCATTATTTCAGGCTCTGATGCAGAAAAATTTCTTCAAAAAATCACTGTAAATGATGTGTCATCTCTTTCAAAGGGGGAAGCACAATATTCTGCTATGTGTTTTAAAAATGGCGGCATTGTGGATGATCTCCTTATCTATAAAAAAGAAAATGTATTCATGTTGGTGGTGAATGCCGCTAATCTGGAAAACGATTTAGAATGGTTGAAATCTCACCAAGAAGGTGATGTCAAGATTGAAGATATCAGTGACAAAATTGGATTGATTGCTGTTCAAGGTCCGCGGTCGAGAGCCATTCTTCAAACGCTTACAGATACAACATTATCCAATATACAATTTTATCATTTTGCTGAAGGGAGAGTGGGTGGTAAGGAAGCCATGATTGCCCGTACTGGATATACCGGCGAACTGGGTTTTGAGATTTATTCATCCGCAAATGAAATTGGTGAAATTTGGGATGCCATTATGGATGCCGGAACAGACAAAGGATTAGAACCTGCTGGATTGGGTTGCAGAGATACTCTTCGTATGGAAATGAAATTTGCATTGTATGGCAATGATATAGATGAAACAACAAATCCGATTGAAGCGGGATTGGGGTGGATTACCAAATTAGGAAAAGCTGATTTTATCGGGAAAGATGCCTTTTTATATGCTAAGGCTAATGTAACTCGGCGATTGGTGTGTTTGGAAATGACAGAACGTGCAATTCCCCGAAACGGATGTCCAATTTTGATGAATGATGAAATTGTTGGGACCATTACCAGTGGAACCATGAGTCCATCTTTAGAAAAAGGAATTGGAATCGGGTATGTGAATGTACCTTTTCATAAATCTGGAACTGAATTGATTGTGGATATTCGTGGAAAAATGAAATCTGCTATTGTGGTAAAACCACCGTTTTATAAAAATGGTTCTTTGATGGATTAATGTTTCAAATTGATTATAGAAGTGGGAAATACCGCTGCGTGCATTTAATAGAAAATCCCAAAAAGTTACACACACAAATTTATGATATCCCTTTGTCCCCTTTATGAAGGGGAATTATAGGTGTGTGTATTTCTCTATTAACAATTATCTTATAACAATTAAATCTTATAATTCCATTTTTCCTTTTTTATTCAAGTTCTAATATCTGTAAAATTGACGATTCATTAACCATAACCTACTAATCTATTCATGCAGGAAGAACGTCGTTTAGAAATCCTCGGAATCCTTACTATTGCCTTATCCGTCTTCGTATTAGTTAGTCTCGGCGGCTTTAATCCCAGTGAGGAACCCACCATATCATCAAATGTCCTGGTGACAAACCCAATGGGTATTCTTGGTATATTTACCGCTCATATATTTATAAAGATCGGATTTGGTTTTTCGTCAATAATAATACCATTATTGGGCCTCATTTGGGGATGGCTCATTTTCGCCAAAAAAGAGTTGAAAGAAATCCTTCGTGGCTCAATTTATGGACTTGGTACCATGATGATGTTATCAATATTCATAGGCGTTCTTAGTATTCAATTCGCAAAAGAAGGGAACGTTAGTTATGTTGCGTCTGGATTGATTGGTGGCGTCATTGCAGATTTTTTTCTTGATTGGATTTCGATTTGGGGGACAGTTTTATTTCTTTTAGCAGGATTCCTCATGATTGTTCGGGGATATTTCAATCTCGATTATTATGCGCCATTTATAAAAGTAAAAGAGAAATGGGATATTTGGCGAAAAGAACAAACTGCCCAAAAAGAACAACAAAATATTGAAAATTCAAAACGACGCCATACGCAAGATCTAAAAGCAAAAATAGATTCGCAAAAAGAAAAAGGAAAAACTGAATTCATTCAACCTGAAACTTTAGATGAAACCACTCCAACTGGCGAAGAAGATCCCATCAAAGAAGAAGAAATAAATGAGCATCCACAAGATGATAATCCCGAAGATAATATTGAAGTTTCTTCTGACGAGACACCCGAAACTCAAACCGATAATGAGACATCGATAGAAGATGAAACCATCACTGGGGATGATGAAAAAGATGAACCAAATAAATCGCCCGAAAATTTAAATATTGAAGAAATGGCCGAAACAGAAGAACTTGATATTGACGAAATCCAAGAACGTAAGCAGCCACGTCGTAAGTACCAACTTCCTTCATCAGACCTTTTAACCAATCCAGTAAATGTAACAGATCATTTGAGTCGGGATGAATTGGTAGAACGTGCAAACTATTTAACCCAATCTCTCGCCACGTACGGCGTTGAGGGAAAGGTGGTGAATGTACATCCCGGACCCATTATTACTTTATTTGAAGTAGAACCGGCAGAAGGTGTTCGCGTGAATAAATTTGTAGCATTATCTGATGATTTGGCTCGAGTCATGGAAGCGTCCAGTGTCCGAGTTATTGCACCGATTCCCGGAAAATCTTCTGTGGGAATTGAAATCCCTAATCGAAATCCAGCCACTGTGTTTTTTAAATCAGTGGTCAATAGTCCTGAATTTGCAGAGGCAGAATCCAAGTTAACTTTAGCCATTGGAAAAACAACAACGGGCGAAATAGCAACTTTAGATTTATCCAAAATGCCCCATTTACTCATTGCTGGAACAACTGGATCAGGGAAATCTGTTTGTATTAATACCATCATTTGTAGTATCCTTTATTCCGCAACACCAGATGAAGTGAAGTTTGTCATGATTGATCCCAAAAAAGTAGAAATGACTTTGTATCGAAAATTGGAAGGCTACCATTTATTGAAAATGGAAGATGTTTCAGAACCCATTGTAACTACCGTTGAGCATTCTATTTTAGCGCTTCGTGCTTTAGAAAAAGAAATGGATAGACGGTATAGTGTATTAGCAGATATTGTGGTTCGAAATATTGGCGAATACAATGAGAAGATGAAAAAAATCGGTGATCCCATCATGCCATACATCGTTTTGGTGGTGGACGAATTGGCGGATTTGATGATGCAATCAGCGAAAGATGTAGAAGCACCTATTGCAAGATTGGCTCAATTGGCTCGAGCCGTTGGAATCCATCTTGTTATTGCCACTCAACGACCATCCGTTGATGTTATTACGGGTGTTATTAAAGCAAATTTTCCATCACGGATAGCTTTTCAAGTCGCCAGTAAAATTGATTCACGAACCATTATTGATCAACCTGGCGCAGATAAATTAATCGGCCGCGGTGATATGCTTCATTTGGGTACAGGAACTTCTGACGTTTATCGTATGCATAATGCATTCCTGACTTTGGACGAAATACAAGCCATCATGGGCCATATTGTTGAACAGCCCAAACCGGATGAAACTATGCTTCCATCAGTACGAGAATCAACCACAACTGAATTTGGCGTTGATAGTGATTTTGGTTCGGATGACCTTTTTAAGGATGCAGTTTCGTTAGTTATAACACACCAACAAGGATCTATTTCACTTTTACAACGTCGCTTAAAAATTGGGTATTCCCGTGCTGCCAGATTGATTGATGAAATGGAACGAACGGGTGTTGTTGGACCTTTTACCGGCAGTAAAGCTAGGGAAGTATTGGTGGATGAGACTTATCTCGAAATGATTCGGGATTAAGTCTGTGAAAATTTTACTTTTTTATTTATTGACGATGAACTTCACATTGTCTCAATCTTTACCGTACGAGCAATTCTTAGATTTTATGAATCACTCAAATGGCCGTGTACTGGGAATTGACTTTTATCAAGGTCAATATGGGGAACGTTTTGAATCCACCGGAACGTTTTATTATTTAGGGAAATCATATTATATTTTTGATGCAATTGATCAGAGAATCTCCTTTAAAAATGGAAATATTACCACCATCAATAAAATTGAAAAACAGGTGATTTATGATAAAACAATTCCTGGAGAAGTTACTATTTTTGATATTTTAACCGGCACGAATGAATCACTACTTATTGGAGAATCCCTTTTTGAAAAAAATGGATATAAAATTCAATTCACGTTAAAAGAGTGGGATATGTCTGGGACGATTCGAACTCGATCTTCGACTGGAAAACCTGTCTCAATTATTTTAAATACAGGTGAAGGTTCAGAGATTCGAGTAAATATTATATCTATCGAATCAGGATTAAAGCCATTAGAGATTGATTTAAATGCATTTGAAAAAATTGACCTTCGTGAATAAATATTTAAAATTTATAATTGGTGGGGTTATTAGTGCTGCCGGAATTTATCTTGCATTTAAAGGAGAAGATTTCGGGGAACTAAAAAACCAAATTAAATCTGTGAATTTGATGGGATTTATTGCAGCCAATATATTAATTGTGTTGAGTTGTTTTGTAAGAGCATACCGTTGGAAACTGATTATAGATCCTGTTGAAAATATTTCATTTCATAAAGTTTTTAGTGCCACAATGGTTGGCTATTTTGGGAATGGAATACTCGCATTTAGACTCGGTGAATTATTACGGGCATATTCAGTTACATCCGGGCAAGTCATGTCCGCCACTCAAGCTTTTGGAACCGTAATTTTGGAGCGAATTTTAGATTTGCTCATGGTATTGCTTGTATTTATTTTGCTCATTCCATGGTTTCCTTTTGAACAGGATGGTATCCGATTAGCCATCTATATTTTTTCGGGGACTACCCTTGTCATTATTATTGGGATAGTTTTATCGATTAAATTGAAAATGGTTGATAAAATTGGATCCATGAAATATTTTAGTAAGGGCTCAGGCGAAAAGGTGTTTAACACATTGGCGAAAATATTTGATGGAGCCATTCTAATCAAAGATACAAATCATGCTCCACAGATAATTTTTTCTAGTATTTTTCTTTGGAGTTTTTATTTTGTTGTTACCTATATATTATTGGATGCGTGTGGTATTCCCCTAGATATAGTTGGAACTGGTATTTTGCTCGTTTTAGGAAGTGTCGCCATTGGGATTCCCGCGTTACCCGGTTCTGCTGGCACTTACGATGCTGGTATAAAATTTAGTTTGATGGTCGTTTTTGGAATCGCAAGCGACCAAGCGTTAACTTACGCAATAGTTTCACATGCGGTTTCTTATTTTCCTTTGGTCATATTGGGTGGTATTTATTTTATGGCAGGGAATGTCAATATTAAAGATGTTAAAAAGGAGTCATTGTCATCATGAAAAAGTATGATTGCATTTTTTTGGATCGGGATGGAACTTTAAATCCAGACCCAGGATATATTAGTTCTATCGATAAATTTTCTTTTTATAAATCCACGTTAAAGTCCTTAAAGAAAATGGCTGAGGCTGGAAATCGATTTTGCATTATTACAAATCAATCGGGGATAGCAAGAGGGTTGATTGCTCAAGAAGATTTGGATGAAATTCATGATTTCATTCGATCTCAATTTGAAAAGAATAATATTCCTTTATTGGGGATTTATGTTTGTCCTGATCATCCTGACCAAGCAAGCGAGCAACGGAAACCTGGTCCAGGAATGTTCTTGGAAGCTGAAATGAATCATGACATTAATTTGATGGACAGTATTATGATAGGTGACTCGACCGTCGATATGAAAGCTGGTGAATTGCTCGGCATGGATACAATGCTCGTTTTAACCGGAAAAGGGATGGATACACTAAATTATTTACCAGAATATGAAACACCGAATTATATTGTAAATGATCTTGCTGAAGGTGCCAAAAAAATATGTCGTTGAAAGTTGGCATATTAATGGGTGGACCCAGTGAAGAAAGGGATGTATCATTATCCACTGGGAAAGCTGTGGCTGAAGCATGTAAAGCAAATGGGTTTCAAACAACAGAATTTCCATTTCACTTTGATCATCGGAAACTTCTTGATGATTTGAAAAAACAGGATATCATTTTTAATGCACTCCACGGCGGCATCGGAGAAAATGGGAAAATTCAAACTTGGATGAATAAAAATGGAATTAGGTTTACGGGGTCGGGCCCTGCGTCATCTGCCTTATGTATGGATAAAGAAAAAAGTAAAACGATTGCAATGAAGCATAATATATCCACCGGAAAATGGGAAATGCTTAAATCTTCCGAAGATTTTCCTACATTATCGATACCATTTGTAATTAAACCTAATGATCAAGGAAGCACGGTTGGCCTTTCTATTGTTCGTGAAGATTCCGAAATTGAATTAGCAATTAAGGAAGGATTTGAGCATGGCGAATTATTGATGGCTGAGGATTATATCCATGGTAGAGAATTAACAGTTACCATTTTAGGTGAACAAGCATTCCCGATTGTTGAAATTCGACCCTCTCATGACCTGTATGATTATGAATGCAAGTACACGCCGGGAATGAGTCAATATATTTGCCCAGCAGAAATATCAGAATCAATAACACAATCAATCCAAAAGGATACCGAAATTATTTTTAAAGCATTAGGATGTGAAGTCTATGCCCGAGCGGACTTTTTATTAGATGATAATGGGAATTATTTCTTTTTAGAAATGAATACACTTCCAGGAATGACATCAACAAGTTTGGTACCAAAATCTGTGAATGCGGCTGGAATGAACTTTGAAGAACTCATCAAAACAATCATAGAATTAAGTTTATAAATGTCAATTCAATTTTATAATTCTCTCAAAAGAGAAAAAGAAAATTTTGTCCCAATTGAAGAGGGTAAAGTTGGGCTCTATACTTGTGGACCTACCGTCTATGATTTTGCTCATATTGGAAATTTCCGAACCTTCATGTTTGAAGATTTATTAAAGCGATGGTTAACACATTTAGGGTATAGGGTTAATCATGTCATGAATATTACAGATGTGGATGATAAAACGATAAAAAAGGCATCTGCTGAGGGGATTAGTTTATTGGATCTAACAACAAGATATACTGATCATTTCATGATCGATCTTGAATGGTTGAAAATGTTGCCTGCCAATTCTTATCCTAAAGCGACGAATGCTATTCCAAAAATGATAAAATTAATTGAGCGATTATTAGAAAAAGGCTTCGCTTACCAAGAAAGGGATGGATCTGTTTATTTTAATATTCGATCATTTCCAGATTATGGACGACTTACCCATATTGACATTAAAGCTCAAAAACAAGGTGACCGCGTATCGGAAGATGAATATGATAAGGATGCTCCCCAAGATTTTGCTTTATGGAAAGGTTGGAAGGAAAGCGATGGGAATGTTGGTTGGGATGCACCTTGGGGTAAAGGGCGCCCGGGTTGGCATATTGAATGTTCCGCCATGAGTAGTGATGCATTAGGAGACCATTTTGATATTCATTGTGGTGGCGTTGATAATATGTTCCCTCATCATGAAAATGAAATCGCTCAAAGTCAATGTGCAACAGGTGAACCGTTTGTTAATGTTTGGCTCCATTCAGAATTCCTTATGGTTGATGGTGGAAAAATGAGCAAATCACTTGGGAATTTTTATCGAATTTCTGATTTGAAGGAATTAGGCTTTTCTCCCGAATCTATTCGATACCAATTATTAGCAGGACATTATCGATCAAAAATTTTATTTTCTTTGGATAAAAAACATGAAAGCGAGAGAATTGTTCAACGCGTTTCTGACTTTCAATTAAGATTAATTGAAAACAATGCAGATCAATTCTCAGTTGGTTTATTTCCAGAAGCTTATTCCGAATTTAAAAATCGAATGAATAATGATTTGGACACTCCAAGAGCCTTAGCAACGTTTTTTGAATTTATGAAAAAGATAAATTCCAAATTAGATGAACAAAAGATATCAGAAATGGAATTAGGCGCTGCGTGGGAGTTCCTAAATGTCTTTGATTCTATTTTTGGATTTATCCAGTCAAACGATTTTGAAATCTCGCAAGAAATTGAGGAACAATTAAATAAAAGAAATCAAGCAAGATTAAATAAAAATTGGGCGGAATCTGATTCCATTCGGAAGTCTTTGCATAAAAAAGGGTGGATAGTTGAAGACACTCACGACGGGCAGAAGATAAAAAAAGCGTGATATACAAACTCCGTGCCAATCGGTACATTATTTCAAAAAAAATCAAAATATCTATTGAAACGTTTTTAAAAAGTGTCTTAGATTCCGAGGCTGTACATAACACTAATGCTTCTTCGTAGAAAGAGAATTTGGACCTACCAACTCATCAATGTTTTTCAAATACGAAGATTATTTTGATTGCCACCGTAGCTCAGCTGGTAGAGCGCCTCACTTGTAATGAGGATGTCACGGGTTCGACTCCTGTCGGTGGCTCAGTCAAGCAGCTTATTGAAAAGTCAGAAGTTTCGGGGAGATGCCCGAGCGGCTAAAGGGAGCAGACTGTAAATCTGCCGGCGTATGCCTTCGGAGGTTCGAATCCTTCTCTCCCCACAGTCGCGAGTGTAGTTCAATGGTAGAACCCCAGCCTTCCAAGCTGGTGATGTCGGTTCGATCCCGATCACTCGCTCGAGTTGCCTACGTAGCTCAGTCGGTAGAGCACTTCCTTGGTAAGGAAGAGGTCACCGGTTCGAATCCGGTCGTAGGCTCGCAAAAATTTAATTGAAAAGTAAAATGAACTAAGGAGTTTCTAAGCAATGGCTAAAGAAAAATTTGAAAGAACCAAACCCCACGTGAATATCGGAACGATAGGTCACGTGGATCATGGTAAAACTACCCTTACAGCAGCGATCACAATGGTACAGAGTGCCCGTGGTTTTTCAGAAGCAATGGCGTTTGATAGTATCGATAATGCGCCAGAAGAAAGAGAGCGTGGCATCACGATCCAGACAGCTCACGTAGAGTATGAGACGGAGAATCGTCACTATGCTCATGTAGATTGTCCAGGTCACGCAGACTATATTAAGAATATGATTACGGGTGCTGCTCAGATGGATGGTGCTATTTTAGTTGTCTCTTCTGCGGATGGCCCAATGCCACAAACCAGAGAGCACGTTTTATTAGCCAAACAGGTGAATGTTCCTTCTATGGTTGTATTTATGAATAAGACTGATCAAGTAGATGATGATGAATTGATTGAATTGGTAGAGATGGAATTACGTGATCTTTTGAATGAGTATGAATTCCCCGGTGATGATACGCCTATAATTAAAGGTTCAGCCTTAGGTGCATTGAATTCTCCTAATGATGAATCAGCAAATAAATGTATCATAGAGCTAATGGAAGCTTGTGATAGTTTTATCCCTGAGCCAAAACGTGATGTTGATAAACCTTTCTTAATGCCTGTTGAGGATGTTTTCTCTATTACGGGTCGTGGAACTGTTGGGACAGGGCGTATTGAGCGTGGCATCATTAAAGTGGGTGATGAAATCTCTATTCTCGGAATGGGTAAAGACACCAAGACTACCGTAACTGGTGTTGAAATGTTTAGAAAGCTTTTAGACCAAGGTCAAGCGGGAGATAATGCAGGTTTACTACTTCGAGGTGTTGATAAAGAAGATTTGAGTCGTGGAATGGTTTTGGCTGCACCCGGTTCTATTACTCCTCATACAAAATTTAAAGCAAGTGTCTATGTATTGAAGAAAGAAGAAGGGGGGCGTCATACACCATTTTTCAATGGGTATCGTCCTCAGTTTTACTTCCGTACCACCGATGTAACTGGTGTGGTAACGCTTCCCAGTGGAACTGAGATGGTTATGCCAGGAGACAATGTAGAATTTAATGTTGAATTAATCACACCGATCGCTATGGATAAAGAGCTACGCTTTGCTATCCGTGAAGGTGGTCACACTGTTGGTGCTGGTGTGGTAACTGAAATCGCAGAATAGGATAATATTATGGCTGGTAACAGCAAACGCGCAATTATTCAAATAGAAAGTACGGCTGGTACTGGCTACCGATACACAATCACAAAGAGTAAGCAACTCCATCCTGGTCGTGTTGAGTATAGAAAATTTGATCCTGTTGTTAGAAAACACGTTGTTTTCAAAGAAACGAAATAGTTCGTTGGGGGCAGTTGAATTTTCTGCTCCAACTTTTCAATAGGAGAGTAGCTCAATTGGTAGAGCAACGGCCTCCAAAGCCGTAGGTTGCAGGTTCAAGTCCTGTCTCTCCTGCAAATTGGATGGCCACCATTGGGTGAGCTCCAAAAATTAAATCTCTTTTAAAGAGTAGTAAGTAAGGAAAATAGAATGATTAATAAACTTCAGCAATTCGGCGCTGATGTACAATTTGAAATGAGTAAAGTCTCCTGGCCAAACTGGGATGAGTTAAAGGGGTCTACCTATGTGGTATTAACTCTATCTCTTATTTTGGTTGTGTTTTTGTTTTTTGTTGATTTTCTTTTATCGAAAATTTTAAATTTCATTTTGTAATCATGAATTGGTATACATTACGCGTTATTTCTGGGAAGGAAAAAAAGATCAAAGAAGCAATTCTTTTCGAAGTGAGTACATCGGAAATGGAAGAGCAGATTAGTGACATTTTAGTCCCCTCTGAAAATATTGTTGAAATGCGAGATGGAAAGAAAAAAATAAAAGAACGTGTTTTTTTTCCTGGTTACTTGTTGGTTCGATTGGATTTAAATAAAGAGACGCGATACCTCCTTGAAAACGTCAATGGTGTGATTTCATTTGTTGGCCCAAAAGGAAAACCTCAAGCATTACGCCCGGAAGAAGCTCAGCGTTTCTTATCCGAATTTGATGGTGGAGACGGTCCGCTTCGTGTTACAGAAGCACCACCTTACAAAGTAGGTGATCCGGTTAAGGTGACGGATGGACCCTTCATGGATTTTTCTGGACTCGTACAGGAAATAAATCATGATAAACAAAAATTAAAGGTTCTGGTGAGTATTTTTGGTCGCCAAACACCGGTTGAGTTAGATTACCTTCAAGTTGAAATGGAAAGTTAAACAAGGTTTAAAATATCATGGCAAAGAAAGTCATCGGATTTATCAAGTTACAAATTCCAGCTGGTAAAGCAAATCCAGCGCCACCTGTTGGCCCTGCATTGGGGCAGCATGGTGTCAATATTATGGATTTTTGTAAATCATTTAATGCGTCGACGCAAGATAAAATGGGAGATGTTATTCCAGTGGAAATCACCGTTTACGCAGATCGTAGTTATACATTCATAACCAAGACACCTCCTGCAGCAAAACTTATTTTAAAAGCTGCGAAAATTAAGAAGGGCTCTGGTGAACCTAATCGTGATAAAGTTGGAACAGTTTCAGAAGCAGACATTCGGTCTATCGCAGAAGTGAAAATGCCTGATTTGAATGCAAATACTGTTGAGCAGGCGATGATGATGATCCGTGGAACATGTGTTTCTATGGGTATTGAAGTAAAAGGATAAGGTAGAAGAATGAGTTTATCAAAAAATATGAAATCTGCAACATCTTCATATGATAAGATGGTGTCCTATTCATTGAAGGATGCGATGGATATGGTGCAAGAATATAAATTTACAAAATTTGACGAAAGTGTTGATCTTGCCATTAATCTTGATGTTGATCCTCGCCACGCAGAAGAAAATATTCGTGTCACGACGCCATTGCCTCATGGGACAGGTAAATCTGTCTCAGTTCTTGTTTTAACGCAAGGGGCTAAAGAGAAAGAAGCGCAAGATGCTGGAGCTGATTTTGTTGGAAATAAAGATTATTTAACAAAGATTAAAAATGGCTGGACTGAAGTTGATAAAATAGTTGCTACACCTGATATGATGGGTGAATTAGGGAAATTGGGAAAGATTCTTGGTCCAAAGGGTTTAATGCCTAATCCTAAAAGTGGCACCGTAACTATGGATGTTGCAAAAGCAGTCAAAGATTTAAAAGCAGGTCAAGTCGAACTGCGTGTTGAAAAGACGGGAATCATTCATGTCTCTTGTGGGAAAGTATCATTTGGAGTAGAAAAATTAACTGAAAATATTCAAACCGTTTATGATACGGTGATGAAGGTTCGGCCAGCTTCAGTGAAAGGACAGTATCTAGAAAAAATGTCTGTTTCATCCACCATGGGTCCTGGCATCCAAATTGACCATACATCTATAAGGTAAACTTATGCCTAATGCAAAAAATATCGCACAACTTAGTGAACTGACTGAAACCTTTTCGAAGGCGAAGGCAGTTTACTTTACATCATATCACGGACTTAGTGTTAGTGATATAACAAAACTTCGAAATGGTTTTTTCAAAGCCAATGTTGATTATAGGGTTGCGAAAAATACATTAATTAAATTAGCTGCAAAGCAAAATGATATTAATGGCCTCGACGAAGTGTTAAAAGGATCCACTGCAATTGCCATCGCTTATGATGAACCAGTTGCACCGGCTAAAGTGATCAAGGAATTCACAAAAGATAACGATTTACCTACGGTAAAGGGAATCTTGTTCGATGGTGAATTTCTACCGGGAGAAGAATTCAAAAAGTTAGCTGACATGCCAAGTAAGGAAGAGTTACTTTCCCAATTGGTTGCAATGCTCAATAGTCCATTGCAAAAGTTGGTCTCAACTTTAAATGCGCCGATGCAGAATACTGTAGGCGTTTTGAATAGTTTAAAAGAACAAAAATCTTAATCTAGAAAACCAGTAAGGAGTTGTCCAAATGGCAGTTACTCGAGCAGACGTTCTCACATATCTTGAAGATTCAAATATGGTGGAAATCTCAGAACTCATCAGTGAAATAGAAGACAAATTTGGTGTAACCGCGGCAGCCCCTGTTGCCATCGCAGCCGCACCGGCTGCTGGTGATGCAGGCGCAGAAGTGAAAACCGAATTTGATGTTATACTTAAAGCACCCGGACAGGCAAAGATCAATGTGATCAAAGCAGTTCGTAGCATTACAGATTTAGGTCTGAAAGAAGCAAAGGAATTAGTTGACTCTGCGCCGAAAGCCGTGAAAGAAGGCATTTCTGAAACAGAAGCTAATGACATTAAAGCACAGCTTGAAGAAGCAGGTGCCGAAGTAGAAGTTGCTTAAAATTAAGCAACTTTATCTCTTCTATTCTTTTTCTAATTAAATACCGGGAGGCTTAATTGGGAGCTTCAACGACACGCTTCGCATCGCGTGAATCTTTTTCTAAGATTCCCGCATTCGTGGATGTACCAGATCTTCTCTCAATACAAACCAAGGCGTATCAGCAATTCTTGCAGGAATGGATTCCGCAAGAAGCGCGTGAGCAAATTGGGCTTGAGGGAGTTTTTAACAACGTATTTCCGATTGAAGATTCACATCGGAATTACATTCTTGAATACAAAACCTATTACCTAGGTCAGCCAAAATACACACCAGACGAATGTATGGATCGTGGCGTTACTTATTCTGCGCCACTGCGAGTTCGTATGGCTTTGCACATTACTGACGAAAATAATAAAAGTGAGTATGCACAAAGTATTGAGCAGGATGTGTATTTTGGAAATATTCCGTACATGACATCGAAAGGTACCTTTATTATTAATGGTGCTGAACGGGTTATTGTATCTCAGCTTCAGCGTTCGCCGGGTGTATTCTTTGATGAATCCATTCATCCGAACGGGACGAAGTTGTTTCAGGCGAGGATCATTCCTGCCCGGGGATCTTGGGTAGATTTCACAACAGATATTAATGACTGTTTATTTGTCATTATAGATCGCCGTAGAAAATTCCCGGTGACCATGTTGTTGAGAGCCTTGGGGTATTCAACAAATACAGACATTTTTAATGCATTTGGTTCAATGAAAACTTTGAATCCCAAAAAAGGAAAATTAGACCAGTATATTGGTGCTACCATTACAGAAGATGTTGTGGACACGCGTACGGGTGAAATTTTCTTTGAAGGGGGGACTGAGTTAACATCAGAGAACGCAGATTCGCTTAAAAAAGCTGGTATAACTAAAATTAGTGTTGTGGATGGAAATAAGAATTTTCATTCAATGTTGCTCTTAAACACGATTGAAAAAGATCCAACGCGAAGCACAGAAGAAGCTTTGGCAATTGTTTATCAATTGATTCGATCTAGTGAGCCACCCAACCTAGAAACGGCACAAAAATTTATTGAGCGAATTTTCTTTAGCCCGAAAAAATATGACCTGGGTCAAGTTGGGCGTTATCGTTTAAACCAACAATTCAATTTGAAAGCGCCTGTTGAAGAAACCGTATTAACGATGGATGATATTATTCAGGTGATTAATTTCTTAATTGATATGAGAAAAGGTGAGCGAGGCGTTGATGATATTGATCATCTAGGTAACCGTCGTGTTAAAACGATTGGTGAGCAGTTGACAAATCAATTCAGCGTTGCTTTAAGTCGAATGACTCGTACTATTCATGAAAGAATGAATTTGAGAGAATCTGAAAGTATTACGCCGCAGGATTTGATTAACTCCCGAGTTGTGACAACTGTGATTAGTACCTTTTTTGGTACATCTCAGCTTTCTCAATTTGGTGACCAAACTAACCCATTAGCTGAAATTACCCATAAAAGACGTATTTCTGCTTTGGGCCCGGGCGGTTTAACGCGTGAACGTGCTGGATTTGAAGTCCGTGACGTTCATTATACTCATTATGGACGACTTTGTCCAATCGAAACTCCAGAAGGTCCAAATATTGGACTGATCTCTTCTTTAGCCATGTTTGCTGAAGTGAATGACCACGGTTTTATTGAATCGCCTTATCGTAAAGTCAGAAAAAATAGTTCAGGATCAATCATAACCAATAAAATTGAATACCTATCTGCTGATGATGAAGATCGAGTTTTGGTATCGCAAGCGTCCACAAAAAGGGATGAATCCGGTATAATAACAGAAGATAAAATCAGAGCTCGGATGAAAGGTGACTTTCCAATTGTAGAGCCGAAAGATGTTGATTTTGTTGAAGTTTCGCCAAACCAGATTCTAAGTGTGGCTGCAGCATTGATCCCTTTCTTAGAGCATGATGATGCAAACCGTGCATTGATGGGTTCAAATATGCAACGCCAAGCCGTTCCATTAATGAAGCCGCAATCACCCATTGTTGGTACAGGTATAGAGGCGAAAGTTGCGGTGGATTCACGTTCCGCACTTGTTTCGCCAGTTGATGGTCGAATTATTTACGTTGATTCTGAAAAAGTTAGAATTAAGCGTAAAGACGTAATGGATTCTTTGGCGCTGTACGAAGGTGAAAATGTCATTGAAATTAAATTTAAAAAATTTCACCGAACGAACCAAAATACAGTTCATAATCAACGTCCGCTGTTAAGTGAAGGCACCCATATTAAAAAAGGTGATGTTATCGCCGATGGCGCTGCAACTCAACTAGGTGAATTAGCCCTTGGATCAAACATCCGAGTTGCATTTATGCCATGGCGCGGATACAACTTTGAAGATGCAATCGTTCTAAGTGAACGATTGGTAAAAGAAGATGTATTTAGTTCCATTCATTGTAATGAAATTGAATTGGAAGTTCGTGACACTAAACGAGGTCAAGAAGAATTAACATCTGAAATCCCAAATGTGAGTGAAGAATCAACGAAAGATCTGGATGAATCCGGAATCATTCGTGTTGGAGCTCGTGTAAAAGAAGGTAATATCCTTATTGGAAAAGTAACACCAAAAGGTGAAACAGATCCAACGCCGGAAGAAAAACTACTTCGCGCAATATTTGGAGAAAAAGCGGGTGAAGTTAAAGATGCATCTAAAAAAGCTGAGCCAGGTATTAAAGGTGTGGTTATTAAAACTCAACTCTTTGAAAAGCAAGCCAAGCGGACCAAGAAAGAGGAACGTGAACAAATTCTTCTTTATCAAAAAAGTGCTTCAGAACAGAAAAAATTATTGAAGCTCTCCCGTGACGAGAAATTGACAAACCTTTTAAAGGATCAAATCTCAAATGGAATTCGTGATTTATCTTCCAGTAAAACATTAATCAAGAAATCCACAAAACTAACTCTTAAAAGATTAACCACTTTTGATATGGAGCGTTTTGCACAAGATGAAGCTTGGGTAGAAGATAAGGCGGCTTGGAAAAAGATTAAAGCTGTCTGGCGTTCCTTTCGAGAAGAATGGGGTGGTATTGAGACTCGACTTGAACGGAAAATATTTAAACTACGTGTTGGAGATGAACTCCAACCCGGCATCCTGAAACTCGCAAAAGTATTTGTCGCACAAAAACGTAAAATTTCTGTAGGTGACAAAATGGCGGGACGTCACGGAAATAAAGGAATTGTTGCAATCATTGTTCCTGAAGAAGATATGCCTTTCATGGAAGACGGATCACCTGTAGATGTTGTCCTGAATCCGTTGGGCGTACCCTCTCGTATGAACTTGGGTCAGTTGTATGAAACGATGTTAGGTTGGGTGGGTGAAATCACCGGCCGAAAGTTTGCAACGCCTGTATTCGATGGTGCAACCCCAGAAGACGTGGCAAATGAATTAAAAGCCGCAGGACTTCCTGCATCTGGAAAAGCTAGACTGATTGATGGTAGAACCGGAGAATATCTAGATAATCCAGTCACCGTTGGAAACATCTATATGATGAAATTAAGTCATATGGTTGATGATAAGATGCATGCACGTTCAACGGGGCCGTACTCACTAATCACGCAGCAGCCTTTGGGCGGTAAAGCGCAATTTGGTGGCCAGCGATTTGGTGAGATGGAGGTCTGGGCACTGCAAGCTTATGGCGCAGCGCACACGCTCCATGAACTTTTAACCGTGAAATCAGATGACGTTGAAGGCCGATCAAGGGTCTATAACTCAATTGTCCGTGGCGAACAAATGCCCGAATTTTCTTCACCTGAATCTTTCAATGTAATGATCAAAGAACTTCAAGGTCTTTGCATTGATGTAGAACTGGATTAACGCAAGGAGTATTTGCTTTGACTTACATCCAATCAAACAGTATTGACACTTCAAAAAAATATAATTCAATAACAATTGGATTAGCGTCTCCGGAATCAATTCTTGCCCGTTCGTACGGGGAAGTTTTAAAACCGGAAACAATTAACTATCGTTCATATAAACCAGAAAAAGATGGTCTTTTTTGTGAAAAGATCTTTGGCCCTGTAAAAGACTATGAATGTCATTGTGGGAAATACAAAGGAATCCGTTATCGTGGAATCATTTGTGACCGTTGTGGTGTTGAAGTCACTCGGAAAAAAGTACGACGAGAAAGAATGGGGCATATCACTCTTGCAGTGCCTGTCGTCCATATCTGGTATCTGAGATCTATTCCAAGTAAAATAAGTTATCTCGCTGGTAAAAGTACAAAAGATCTTGAACGTGTAATCTATTATGAGATGTTCATGATTATTGAACCTGGAGCTAGTGGGCTAGAGCCATTCGAGTTGATTGAAGAAGAAGAATACTTAGATATTGAAGAGCAATTTGGATATATGGCAGTATCTGAGGAAGATAGAGATAATGAGAATTATTTTTATGCGACCATGGGTGGCGAAGCCATGAAAGAAATGCTTTCGAAATTGAACATTATGGAGTTGAAAAACGAACTGGTTGATATTGTTAAGACGTCAAAGTCTAAGCAAAAACGTGCAGATGCTCTTAAGCGTTTAAAAGTTGTAAAATCATTTGTGCCTGATCCAACAAAGAAAAGGTTGAATAAACCTGATTGGATGATTGTGTCTATTTTACCGGTGATTCCACCGGAACTTCGACCTTTGGTTCCTCTTGAAGGTGGTCGATTTGCTGCATCAGATTTAAATGATTTATATCGTCGTATTATTATTCGTAATAATCGATTGAAGCAATTAATGGAAATTAAAGCACCCGACGTTATTTTGAGAAATGAAAAACGGATGCTCCAAGAAGCTGTCGATGCTTTATTTGATAACAATCGTCGTAAAACAGCAATCAGAAGTGGGTCGCGTCGTCCGTTAAAATCTCTGTCTGATATGCTGCGTGGTAAAACAGGTCGTTTTCGTCAGAATCTTCTTGGTAAGCGTGTAGATTATTCGGCTCGTTCAGTTATTGTTGTGGGGCCGAGTTTAAAACTGCATGAATGTGGGATGCCTAAAAATATGGCGCTTGAATTATTCAAACCACATATGATTCATGAATTAATGGCTCGCGGATATACGCAAACACCTCGAAGTGCGAAACTTATGGTGGAAAATCGTGAACCTGTTGTATATAAGGTTTTAGAATATGTTGTTGAGGATCATCCTGTATTGTTGAATCGTGCACCTACACTTCACCGTTTAGGTATTCAAGCATTTCAACCTGTACTGGTAGAAGGAAAAGCTATACAATTGCATCCTTTAGTCTGTTCAGCATTTAATGCTGATTTTGATGGTGATCAGATGGCTGTCCACCTTCCTCTGTCTTTGGAAGCTCAGATGGAAGCACGGATGCTTATGCTTGCAAGTCACAATATTCTTCACCCTGCAAATGGTCAGCCAATTGCTGTTCCGTCTCAGGATATGGTTTTGGGATGTTATTATTTGAGTCTCCCTAAAGAGGGTGATAAAGGTGAAGGGAAATTTTTCTCTTCAATTCAAGAGGGATTACTGGCTTATGAAAACAAAGCAGTGGGTCTTCATGCAATTATTAATGTTCGTCATAATGGTGTTTGGATTAAAAATACTACAGTTGGTCGTGTAATCTTTAATTCAATCTTGCCGGAAGGTTTAGATTTTGTTAATGATCTTATCGATAAGAAAACATTAACGGAAATTGTTAACAATGCTTATATAATTACTGGGAATTACCAAACTGTTCTTTTCTTAGATCGTTTAAAAGAATTGGGTTTTGGAATTGCGACAGTAAGTGGTGTCTCCATTGCAATAAGTGATGTTTTAATTCCGGATCGTAAAGATGAAATTTTGGGTGAAGCTCAAAAAGAAGTGGACGATATTAAAGATAAATTTGATCGCCATATTTTAACGGATGGTGAGCGATATAATAAAGTAATAGATATTTGGACTCATGCAACAAACCGTGTTGCGGGAAGTATGATGGATGCACTTAAAAAAGATCGTAGTGGATTTAATCCCGTTTATATGATGGCAGATTCTGGAGCTCGTGGATCGCAAGATCAGATTAAACAGCTTGCTGGAATGCGTGGATTAATGGCTAAACCACAAAAATCCATGAAGGGAGGTGTAGGTGAAATTATTGAATCACCCATTACATCTAATTTCAAAGAGGGTTTATCCGTATTTGAATATTTTATTTCTACTCACGGTGCTCGAAAAGGTTTGGCAGATACAGCATTGAAAACAGCCGATGCTGGTTATTTAACTCGTCGTTTGGTAGACGTTGCGCAAGATGTTGTCGTTTATATCACGGATTGTGAAACCATTAATGGTATTGCGATTTCTGACCTGAAAGAAGGTGAAGAAATAATTGAAACATTATCAGATCGTATTCTTGGTAGAACGGTACTCGATGATTTCATTATAAAAGGTGATGTAGTTGTAAAAGCCGGTGCATTAATCGAACAAAAAGAAGCAGAAACAATTGAGGACAGTGGTGTAGAAAATATTCAGATTCGTTCAATCTTGACTTGCGAAGCAAAGCGTGGTTGCTGTGCTAAATGTTATGGTTGGGATTTATCAACTCATCAATTGGTTGATATAGGAACAGCCGTAGGTATTCGGGCCGCACAAAGTATTGGTGAGCCAGGAACTCAGTTAACCCTTCGTACTTTTCATATTGGTGGTACTGCTACCCGTATTATTGAGCAATCAGAAATGTTCACAAAAAGGGCTGGAAAAGTAAAATTCTCTGAAAATTATGATTATGCAGATACTATTGATGAGCTTGGAACAAAAGTTCGACGTTGTATGGTGCGACATGCGAAACTCTTTATCTTGAATAAAGAAGGAGTGGAATCAGCATCATTTAACGTACCATATGGATCAACTGTTTTTGTAAATGATGGAGATGATCTTCCAGCAAAAGCAACCTTAATTCAATGGGATCCATATACAGATAGTATTTTGGCTCGTGAAACAGGTTTAGTTGCTCTACAGGACTTTATTGAAGGTGAAACCTATGCTGTTGAGTCAGTTGAAGGTGGAAAGAAGCAAATGGTTGTGGTTGAAGCGAGAGATAGAAAGCTTAGTCCGCATATCGAAATTGTTGACAAAAATGATAAGATTTTAGCTGGTGGAACAATTTTACCTGTTAAAGCAACTTTGGTTGTTAAAAATGGGCAAAAAGTTGAACGCGGTCAAACATTGGTGAAAATTCCAAAAGACATTGGTAAAACACGTGATATTACAGGTGGTTTACCTCGCGTTGCTGAATTGTTCGAATCAAGGAAGCCAAGTAATCCAGCCGTTATGACTGAGATTAATGGTTCAATTCGTTTTGGTGAAACAAGACGTGGAATAAGAAAAATTCATGTGTTGGGCGTTGACGGAGAAGAAAGAACTTATTCTATACCTTACGGTAAACATGTGATTGTCCATGAAGGTGATTTTGTTAATGCCGGGACAAACCTTTGTGAAGGAGCAATATCTCCAGATGATATTCTTCACGTATTGGGACCAGCAGCGGTTCGTGATTACCTTGTGAATGAGATTCAAGAGGTTTACCGTCTTCAAGGCGTAAAAATCAATGATAAACATATTGAAGTTATTGTGAGTCAAATGATGCAGAAAGTAAGCGTTAAAGAAACGGGTGATACATGGTTTCTTGAAGAAGATCGTATCGCCAAACGTGAATTTTTTGCTGAAAACGAACGAATCTCAAAAATGATTATTGTGAATGAAGTTGGTGATTCTGATTTAGAAGCTGACACAATGATTGACAGATCAGAATTTCTAGAGATCAATAAAGAATTGAAAGCAGATGAAAAGGAATTGGCTACCTATCGGAAAACAAAACCTGCAACATTTGAACCAATTTTGATGGGAATAACGCGTGCTTCTTTGAATACTGAAAGTTTCATTTCTGCCGCATCTTTCCAGGAGACGACTCGAGTACTTACTGATGCTTCAACGGCTGGAAAAACAGACTATCTCCAGGGCTTGAAGGAGAATGTAGCTGTTGGGCGATTAATTCCCGCCGGTACAGGAACGCCAGGGATAAATGATATCCTTGTAGGTGTTCATGATACTGATGAAGAAACTGCATCAGAGTTAGGCGATGCAGTCGCATAAAAATAATATGAAAATACTTAAAACAATCATTGTAGTATTTTCTTTTTCATACGTAATTTTATAGGCTTTGGATAAAACGATATGCCGACGATAAACCAATTAATTCGAAAAGGCCGGAAGCGAGTTTTGAAGAAAACGAGCACGCCAGCGCTTATGAGTAGCCCCCAGAAACGGGGTGTATGTACTCGTGTTTACACAACAACACCAAAAAAGCCGAATTCTGCATTGCGGAAAGTGGCTCGTGTCCGTTTAACAAACGGAATGGAAGTTGCGGCTTATATCCCAGGTGAAGGCCATAACCTTCAAGAACATAGTATTGTTCTGATTGAAGGGGGACGTGTGAAAGATTTGCCGGGTGTCCGCTATCACGTTGTTCGTGGTACGCTTGATACTGCCGGAGTTAGTGATCGAAAAACCAGTCGCTCCCGTTATGGTGCGAAAAAGCCAAGGTAGTAAGAGCATTTTATGAGACGAAGAAGACCAGAACGCAGAAAGATTTTACCAGATCCAGTTTATAACGATATGCTTGTAGCTAAATTCGTTAATTATGTAATGGAGCAAGGTAAGAAAGGAATTGCTGAAAAAATATTTTATGGTGCGATGGACATAATTAAATCACGTACTAAAACTGATGGTTTAAAAATCTTTGAAAAGGCGATTGAAAATACGTCTCCATCTGTTGAGGTTAAATCTCGCAGAGTAGGTGGGGCAACATATCAAGTTCCGATTGAGGTTCCAAAAAGTCGACGATTTTACTTAGCATCTCATTGGCTTATTAATGCTGCCGTTGGGAGATCGGGGAAACCTATGTCCGATAAATTAGCATCTGAATTGATTTCTGCTGCTAATGGTGAGGGTGGCGCAATTAAGAAAAAAGATGATACTCATCGTATGGCAGATGCAAATAAAGCATTTGCTCATTTTCGTTAAATAATAATTAGATTAGAGAATTTAGTTGAAGCAAACAACATTAGAGCAAGTTAGAAATATTGGCATCATGGCACACATTGATGCTGGTAAGACAACTTTAACCGAACGTGTCCTTTTTTATACTGGACGAACTCATCGCATTGGTGAGGTTCATGATGGTGCAGCAACAATGGATTGGATGGAGCAGGAGCAGGAGCGCGGAATTACAATTACGTCTGCTGCGACAACTTGTCTTTGGGGTGATCATCGTATCAATATTATTGATACACCAGGGCACGTAGATTTTACAGTAGAAGTTGAACGCTCCCTTCGAGTGCTCGATGGAGCTGTAGGTGTATTTTGTGCCGTCGGTGGCGTTGAGCCCCAAAGTGAAACTGTATGGCGTCAAGCTGACAAATATGATGTTCCACGAATCGCATTTGTTAATAAAATGGATCGCGTTGGTGCAGATTTCTTTAATGTTGTAAAAATGATTAAAGACCGTCTTGGTGCCAATCCCTTGCCTCTTGTTATTCCAATTGGTGCGGGGGAAATGTTTACTGGTATTATTGATTTAATGGAAATGAAATCCATTTTATATAATGAAAGCACAATGGGTTCACGATACGAATATGGTGAAATTCCAGCTGATATGCTGGAAGAAGCTGAAAAATGGCGTCATCATTTAATTGAAGAAACGGCATCTTATGATGAGCATTTGATGGAAAAATATTTATCAGATGAGGAAATCTCTGTTGATGAATTAAAAGTTGCAATTAGAAAAGGGTGTTTAGATAATACCTTTATCCCCACATTGTGTGGTTCGGCTTTTAAGAATAAAGGTGTTCAGCGATTATTGGACTCAATTATAAATTTATTACCTTCTCCAGTTGATATTGGTGAAGTAAAAGGGACTGATCCGAGAGACTCTGATGTTGTTATGACCCGTATACCCAGTAATGATGATTCTTTCAGTGCGCTTGCTTTTAAAATAATGACGGATCCATTTGTTGGGAAGCTTACCTACATTAGGGTTTATTCAGGTAGTTTAAAGGCGGGGTCTTATGTATATAACCCAACATCCGGAAAGCGAGAGAGGATAAGTCGTGTATTGCTTATGCATTCGAATAAGCGAGAAGAACGTGATTTTGTATCCACGGGTGAAATTGTAGCTGCTGTCGGTTTAAAAAATGTTAAAACCGGACATACCCTATGCGATGAAAAAAATCAGATTCTATTAGAATCTATGAGTTTTCCTGAGCCTGTTGTTGCTGTTGCTGTAGAACCCGTAAGTAAAGGTGATCAGGATGCACTATCGAAAGGGCTCCAGAAATTAGGCGAAGAAGACCCAACTTTCAGAGTTTCGACTGATGAAGAAACTGCTCAAACAATAATTGCTGGAATGGGTGAACTGCATTTAGAAATCCTAGTAGATCGTTTAAAGCGTGAATTTAAAGTGGAAGCGAATATTGGGCGGCCAATGGTAGCTTATCGCGAAGCAATTACCAAAGCGGTCTCAAATGTTGAAATGAAATTTATTCGCCAGTCTGGTGGTCGTGGTCAATATGGTCATGTGGTGATTAATGTTGAGCCAAATGACCCAGGAAAGGGCTATCATTTTGAAAATAAAATCGTCGGTGGTGTAATTCCTCGTGAATATATCCCATCGGTAGATGCTGGAATGAAAGAAGCCATTAAAAATGGTGTTATTGCTGGATATCCAATCGAAGATATTCGTGTTGAATTAGTCTTTGGGTCTTATCATGATGTTGATTCATCAGAGATGGCATTTAAAATTGCAGGTTCTATGGCTATTAAAGATGCCTGTAGGAAGGCGGCACCAAAATTGATGGAACCCATTATGAAGGTAGAAGTGATTGTCCCTGATGAATATCTTGGCGATGTTATGGGTGATTTAAGTTCTCGTCGTGGAAAAATTGAAGGAATGGAACAGCGTAAAGAAGCCCAAGTTGTTCGGGCCTTTGTGCCGTTAAATAGTATGTTTGGATATGTGACTGATTTGAGGTCAATTACTCAGGGTCGCGCTGTCTTCCATATGGAATTTGCAAAGTATAATCAAGTGCCTACCAGTATCGAAACAGAGATATTGGAAAAAGTGCACGGTAAAGTATCGTAATCTAGAAAGTTCGGAGCTCATTATGGCTAAAGAAAAATTTGAAAGAACCAAACCCCACGTGAATATCGGAACGATAGGTCACGTGGATCATGGTAAAACTACCCTTACAGCAGCAATCACGATGGTACAGAGTGCCCGTGGTTTTGCAGAAGCAATGGCGTTTGATAGTATCGATAATGCGCCAGAAGAAAGAGAGCGTGGCATCACGATCCAGACTGCTCACGTAGAGTATGAGACGGAGAATCGTCACTATGCTCATGTAGATTGTCCAGGTCACGCAGACTATATTAAGAATATGATTACGGGTGCTGCTCAGATGGATGGTGCTATTTTAGTTGTCTCTTCTGCGGATGGCCCAATGCCACAAACCAGAGAGCACGTTTTATTAGCCAAACAGGTGAATGTTCCTTCTATGGTTGTATTTATGAATAAGACTGATCAAGTAGATGATGATGAATTGATTGAATTGGTAGAGATGGAATTACGTGATCTTTTGAATGAGTATGAATTCCCCGGTGATGATACGCCTATAATTAAAGGTTCAGCCTTAGGTGCATTGAATTCTCCTAATGATGAATCAGCAAATAAATGTATCATAGAGCTAATGGAAGCTTGTGATAGTTTTATCCCTGAGCCAAAACGTGATGTTGATAAACCTTTCTTAATGCCTGTTGAGGATGTTTTCTCTATTACGGGTCGTGGAACTGTTGGGACAGGGCGTATTGAGCGTGGCATCATTAAAGTGGGTGATGAAATCTCTATTCTCGGAATGGGTAAAGACACCAAGACTACCGTAACTGGTGTTGAAATGTTTAGAAAGCTTTTAGACCAAGGTCAAGCGGGAGATAATGCAGGTTTACTACTTCGAGGTGTTGATAAAGAAGATTTGAGTCGTGGAATGGTTTTGGCTGCACCCGGTTCTATTACTCCTCATACAAAATTTAAAGCAAGTGTCTATGTATTGAAGAAAGAAGAAGGGGGGCGTCATACACCATTTTTCAATGGGTATCGTCCTCAGTTTTACTTCCGTACCACCGATGTAACTGGTGTGGTAACGCTTCCCAGTGGAACTGAGATGGTTATGCCAGGAGACAATGTAGAATTTAATGTTGAATTAATCACACCGATCGCTATGGATAAAGAGCTACGCTTTGCTATCCGTGAAGGTGGTCACACTGTTGGTGCTGGTGTGGTAACTGAAATCGCAGAGTAATGGCAAATCAGACTATAAGAATCAGCCTTCGGGCATACGATCACATCTTGTTAGATAAGTCAACTGAGAAGATTGTAAAAACAGCAAAGTCAACTGGCGCAATAATTTCCGGTCCGATTCCATTGCCTTCAAAACGCTCTATTTATACAGTATTGCGTTCTCCTCACGTTAATAAAAAGTCACGTGAGCAATTTCAAACAAAAATTCATAAACGTTTAATAGATATTCTAAACTCAACGCCTAAGACTGTGGAATCCTTAATGAAATTGGATCTTCCTGCTGGTGTAGATATTGAGATTAAGGTCTAGTTATGCGTGGATTAATCGGTAAAAAAATTGGAATGACACGTGTCTTTGATGAAGGTGGTCGTATCGTTCCCGTCACAGTAATAGAAGCTGGACCTTGTTTGGTCACTCAGGTCAAAACCGCCAAACGGGATGGCTATGAAGCCGTACAAGTTGGTTTTGGTGATAGAAAGCTGAAGCATACGACTAAACCGTTACAAGGGCATTTTGAAGCGGCAAATATTTCAGCGCAAAAAGTATTAGTGGAGTTTGATAAGGTGCCAGGATTTGATTATAAATCTGGGCAGTCTTTTCATGTCGGTTTATTTAATGAAGGTGAATTTGTAAGCGTATCGGGAACATCTAAAGGTAAAGGTTTTGCTGGTGTAATTAAGCGTCACAATTTTGCTCGCCAAAGAAAAACCCATGGAAATGGACATACTGAAAGAGCTCCTGGATCCATTGGGCAAGCATCAGATCCATCTCGTGTTTTTCCAGGAATGAGAATGGCTGGACATCATGGAAACTCCAAAGTGACAGTCGAAAACCTTGAAGTAGTCAAGGTGGATATAGAAAACAATCAATTGTTAGTAAAAGGGGCCGTTCCTGGAGCAAGAAACGGAACCGTAATTATTTCGAAATAAAATGAAATTAGATGTTATAAAACAAGATGGATCAAAATCCGGCAATATTGAAGCTGATAAAACTGTTTTTGGGATTGAACCTAATACAGCAGTTATTCGTCAAGCGGTGTTAGCGGAAATGACAAACATGCGTCAGGGGACTCATGCCTCTAAAAATCGCGCTTTAGTTAATGGCGGTGGAAAGAAGCCATGGAAACAAAAAGGTGGCGGTGTAGCTCGTGCGGGGACAATTAGATCTCCATTAATGAGAGGTGGTGGAACTGTATTTGGTCCTGAGCCACATGGATATAATCATAAGTTGCCTAAGAAAATAAGTCGTTTGGCTCGTAGATCTGTTTTATCGAGTAAAGCAGCTGCTGGGGATCTGATTGTGATTGAAGATTTCTCACTTATGAGTCATAAAACATCCGATTTTATTTCCATTCTAAAAAATATAAATTTAGAAAATAAAAAAATTACAGTGCTTGTAACTGGTAGAGATGAAAATTTGGATCGTGCGTCACGGAATCTTAGAAATGTGTATTTAGTTGAAGCGGCGAAAGTAAGTACTTATGATATTATTGATTGTGAAATACTTGTCATTGATAAAGTAAGTATGGCTGTTCTAACTAATATTTTGGCAAATTAATCATGTATTCAAAAATTATAATTAAACCAATTTTAACAGAAAAAATGGCAATTCTTGAAGAACGCCAAAATAAATTTGCGTTTTTAGTATCTCCGAATGCAAATAAATCGGAAATTAAAAAGGCAGTTGAAACCAAATTTGATGTTAAAGTTGTAAAAGTTGCAACAATGAACCAAATTGGCAAACATAAGCAAATGACAGTTAAAAGTGGCGGTCGTACTATTCGTACAACCGGAAAACGTTCTGACTATAAAAAAGCGGTTATTACGCTTGAGTCGGGATCAACCATTGACCTCATGCGCGGAGAAACAGCGAGTTAATCATGGGTGTAAGACAATTAAAGCCGGTCACGCCAGGTTCTAGATTCGCATCTCGTCCTGATTTCGCAGATTTGACCACGGACAAACCGGAAAAAAGTTTAACCACGGCTTTACGAAAGAGTGGTGGTCGGAATAATACAGGACGCATAACAATACGTCGACGTGGTGGTGGGCATAAGCGTCGCTATAGATTAATTGATTTTAAACGGAATAAATTTGACATTCCAGGTAAAGTTGCCACAATTGAATATGATCCAAATCGTTCTGCGTATATTTCATTAATTCATTATGCTGACGGTGAAAAAAGATATATTCTTTCTCCATTAGATTTAAAAGTCGGCGACCCAATTTTATCAGGTGAAAATGCGCCATTGAAAGTTGCGAATGCGCTACATTTGAAAAATATCCCTGCGGGTTTATTTGTGCATAATATAGAAATGGAACCGGGTAAAGGTGGGCAAATGGTTCGTTCTGCTGGTGCTGCTGCTCAGGTAATGGCTCATGCGGATGGATTTTGTACTTTAAAATTACCGTCTGGAGAGATTCGGATGGTTCGTGAAAATTGTATGGCCACTATTGGCCAAGTTGGTAACCGTAGCCACGAACAAGTTGTATCGGGTAAAGCCGGTCGTACGCGTTGGCTCGGTCGCCGTCCTAAAGTTCGTGGTGTGGCGATGAATCCTGTTGATCACCCAATGGGTGGTGGTGAAGGTAAATCGTCCGGGGGGCGTCACCCAAGTACACCTTGGGGTAAGCCAACTAAAGGGTATAAAACCAGAAAGAAAAATAAAAAATCAAACGATATGATCGTTAAACGGAGACGATAGAGTATGGCACGATCTCTTAAGAAGGGCCCATTTGTTGATGAGAAGCTTTTGAAAAAAGTGCAGAAAATGAATGAAGCTACTAAAAAGAAAGTAATCAAAACATGGTCACGAAGGTCTATGATTACTCCAGATTTTGTTGGGCATACACTGGCGGTTCATAATGGGAATAAGTTTATCCCTGTCTTCATTTATGAAAATATGGTTGGACATAAGTTGGGTGAGTTTTCGCCCACACGTACATTTAGAATGCATTCTGGTGATAGGAAGAAATAGTCATGGAAGCTAAAGCAATTACTCGATATGTGCATCAATCTCCTCGCAAAATTCGTAAAACGCTAGACAGTATGCGCGGACTAAAAGTTGGGGATGCATTGAATCAATTACATTTTTCTCCTGAAAAAGCTGCGGTAGTTATAGAAAAAACACTGAGGTCTGCAGTCGCAAATCTTTTGAGTCAGCAGGAAGAATCAAATATCGATCCTGAAGGCTTGGGTGTAAAAGAAGCATTTGTTGACGGTGGTCCCGTTATGAAGCGATTTCGTGCTGCCTCTATGGGTCGTGCATCTCGTCTTCGTCGGCCTACCAGTCACGTCACTATCGTCGTAACCGACGGAAATTAGAGAGGTCTCTTTTGGGTCAAAAAACACATCCCGTTGGATACAGATTAATTGTCAATAAAAAATGGCTCTCCAACTGGTTTGCGCCAAAAAATAATTTTTGTAACGAATTAGAAGAAGATGTTCGAATCCGGAAATATATTTCCCATCGTCTCCCTAATGCTGGTATTTCTAAAGTTGAAATTGCCCGAACTTCAAAGAAGGTTACCATCACCATTCATACTGCTCGTCCCGGAATTGTTATTGGTCGTGGTGGTGAAGAAGTGAATCGATTGAAAAAAGAATTACGTCAGTTGACGGGTAAGAAAGATGCTCAGATTAATATTTCTGAAGTTAAGCGTCCAGAGTTGGATGCTGCTCTTGTGGGGTCAAACATTGCTCATCAATTGAAAAAGAAAATTTCCTATAGACGTGTGGTGAATAAAACAATTCAAGCAACCATGCGGATGGGGGCTGAAGGAATTCGTGTTAATGTTGCTGGACGGTTAGGTGGAGTGGAAATTGCTCGGAGTGAAAAATTCTCTGACGGTAGTGTTCCGCTTCATACTTTACGTGCTGATATTGACTATGCGCTAACAGTAGCACATACAGCCTATGGTGTAATTGGGATTAAAGTGTGGATTTGTAACGGACAGTATAAACGGTAAGAGTGTATCCATGTTAGAACCGAAAAAAGTAAAATTTAGAAAAGCGCATCGTGGAAACCGACGTGGTATGGCCATGCGGGGAAACCATGTCGCATTTGGTAGTTATGGCCTTAAGTCTCTTGAGTCGGGCTGGGTAACAGCGCGGCAAATTGAAGCCTCTCGTATTGTGATTTCTCGTATTGTGAGAAAGATCGGTAAAATGTGGATTCGGATTTTTCCAGATAAACCTGTGACTGCCCGACCTGCTGAAACTCGTATGGGTAAAGGTAAGGGAGCTCTCGATCATTGGGTTGCTGTTGTGAAGCCGGGTCGAATCTTATTTGAAGTAGATGGCGTAACGCGGGAGCAAGCTGAAGAAGCATTCCGGAATGCAGGTCATAAACTTCCAGTGAAAACGAAAGTTGTTGAGCGGAGGGTTATTTAATGAAAGTCGAGCAACTCCGAGAGATGAATGAATTGGAACTCCATTCTAAATTAAATGAAGATTTAGAAGCGCTCCAAAATTTAAAATTTCAGCAAGCGCTTCAGCAATTGGAAGATGGAACTTTGATTCCTAAAATCAAAAAAGAAATTGCGCAAATTAAAACAGTATTAAATGAGTATAAACTCGGCCTCCGAGTTGCTCAAGGTGAAAAAGTATGAGTCTCGAACGAAGACGACAATCGCTGATTGGAGAAGTGATCAGTACTAAGATGGAAAAAACCGTTAATGTAAAAGTCATGCGGGAAATTTCACATCCGATTTATCATAAACGTGTGAAGCGTTTCAAAAATTACTTGGCTCATGTAGCTTCCGTGACCCCAAAAGATGGTGATATCGTAAAAATCACTGCAATTAAACCCATGAGTAAACGGAAACGTTGGCAGGTTAGCGAAATTATTCGTGAATCAGTGAAATTAGGATAATATTGTGATTCAACAAGAAACAAGATTAAAAGTCGCAGATAATACAGGAGCTAAAGAAGTTCTTTGTTTTAAAGTTTTAGGCGGCTCTAAACGTAAATATGCAAGTATTGGTGATCAGATTGTGATTACTGTAAAAAAAGCCCTTCCGGGTGGAATGGTAAAAAAAGGTGAAGTGCATAGAGCTGTTGTGGTTCGGACTCGAAAAGAAGTAAGCCGTCGTGATGGGAGTAGAATTCGTTTTGATGAAAATGCTGCTGTCTTATTAAATAGCGCTGGCGAACCTCGTGGGACACGTATTTTTGGTCCTGTAGCTCGCGAATTGCGTGACAGCGGATTTATGAGAATTATTTCTATGGCACCGGAGGTTCTCTAAGATGCATGTTAAAAAAGGAATGACTGTTAAGGTTATTAGTGGGAATAGTAAAGGTATGGAAGGTAAGATTCTTTACATTTTTTCTGACACTCAGCGTGTAATTGTTGAGGGAATTAATTTCATGAAAAAAGCAACTCGGCCATCTCAGGAAAATCCTGCTGGCGGTATTGTTGAAAGAGAGGCATCCATTCATGTTTCCAATGTAATGGTTGTACATGGCGGACAAGCAACTCGAGTTGGATATAAAAAACTTGAAGATGGTTCTAAAGTTCGAATTTCTAAAAAAACTAATGAAGAAATTGTAGCATAATCATGGCTGAAGCGAAAAAAACTAAAAAAGCAGTAGCTAAGAAAAAAGAAGCTCCAAAGGTGTATTCACCTTCACTTCGTACAATGTATAAAGATCAAATTCTCAAAGCGATGCAAAAGAAATTCGATTATGGAAATGCTATGGAAGTACCTCGCGTTACGAGCATTTCTTTAAATATGGGTTTGGGCGATGCTAAAACAAATTCAAAAAATCTTGAAAGTGCAATTTCTGAAATGACCTTAATCTCAGGTCAGAAACCTATTGTTACAAAGTCAAAAAAAGATATTTCAAATTTTAAAATTCGAAAAGGTTGGCCGGTTGGATGCAAAGTAACTCTTCGGTCAAATATGATGTTTGAATTCCTGGAAAGATTGATTTCTATAGCGTTACCACGTACGCGTGATTTTCGTGGATTGTCTTTCAAGTCTTTTGATGGTCGTGGTAATTACAATTTCGGCATTAAAGAGCAAATCATTTTTACTGAAATTGAATATGATAAAATTGAATCTATTCGTGGGTTGAATGTGACGATTACAACATCTGCAAAAACAGATGATGAAGCATATCAATTGTTAAAATTATTCGGGTTTCCTTTAAGGGATAAGCCGGTTAAACAAGACGTAGAAGAGGCAGCTTAATGGCTAAAAAATCACTAATTCACAAATCTAAACAGCCGGCGAAATTTTCAACTCGTGAAAAAAATCGCTGTTTTAAATGCGGTCGTCCTCATGCTTATTTAAGGCGTTTTGGTCTATGTCGTATATGTTTTCGGGAAATGGCGCTGAAAGGTGAAATTCCTGGTGTAACTAAAGCAAGTTGGTAGGAGAGAAAATTTATGTCAATGTCTGATCCAATTTCAGATTTATTAACAAGAATCCGTAACGGTCTAACGGCAAGTAAGCGCTGGGTAGATGTTCCAAGTAGTACCTTGAAGAAACGGATTTCGCTTGTCTTAAAAGAAGAAAAATATATTGAAGACTTTTTCTTTATTTCTGGTGATGGAAATAAAGAAATTATTCGAGTATTTTTAAAATATGATTATCAAGGTAAGCCCGTTATTGATAATATTAAAAGAATTAGCCGTCCAGGCCTTAGGGTTTATGTTGGCGCGGGTGAAGCTCCTCGTGTTTTAGACGGGTTAGGCATTTCAATTATTTCAACTTCCATAGGTGTTTTGTCTAATAAGAAGGCAAACAAAATGGGTGTTGGTGGTGAATTACTTTGTGAGGTGTATTAAGCGCTATGTCTAGAATCGGAAGAAATCCAGTCACTATTCCTGATGATGTAAAAGTGAGTTTATCTGGACAATTGGTCAAAATTACCGGTCCAAAAGGCTCCTTAGAATTCAACGCTCATAAGGATATGATATTATCTGAGAATGATGGTTCAATTGTAGTGGATCGACCTACGGATCAACGAGGGCATAGAGCGCTTCATGGAACAACTCGTCAAATGATTAGCAACATGGTTGTTGGTGTATCTGACGGATTTATGAAAGAGCTTGAGATTATTGGTGTTGGCTATGTTGCAATGGTTCAAGGCAATCGCCTCCAACTTCAGTTGGGATATTCTCATGATATTTATTTTGATATGCCTGAAGGCATTACGGTAACAGCAAACCGGACTGAAGTAAAAGTTGAAGGGACGGATAAGCAATTAGTTGGCGCAGTAGCTGCTAAAATTAGATCTTTCAGAAAACCTGAACCTTATAAAGGGAAAGGGGTTCGGTATAAAGGTGAGTTCGTCCGTTCTAAACAGGGTAAAACTGTAGGGGCTAAATAATGGCACAACATCGTATAGAAATTAAAAGAGATGAACGGCGCCGGAATCGTAGTAAAAAAACATCTCGACTGCATCCCACTCGTCCAAGATTGGTCGTTTACCGAAGTCTTAAGCATTTTGAAGCTCAAATCATTAATGACTTCAAAGGGAATACGTTGGTATCCGTATCATCTAAAGATAAAGATTTAAAGTCTGCTATATCCAAAGCAGAGAACAAAACTGATATGAGCCGTATTGTAGGTGAAGCTTTGGCTAAAAAAGCTAAAGCTTCAAAAATTGGTCCAATTGTACTGGATCGTAATGGATATCCCTACCATGGTCGCGTTAAAGCATTTGCAGAAGCCGCTCGTAGCGGTGGATTAGAATTTTAAGGGAGTCTTAATTTGGCTATCATTAATCCTGCTGAACTTGATCTTCAAGAAGAAGCAGTCGTAAAAATTAATCGTACAGCGAAAGTCACTTCCAGAGGGAAGCGTTTTCGTTTTTCTGCTCTGATCGTTGTCGGTGACGGAAAAGGCCATATTGGTATTGGTCTTGGAAAAGCAAACGAAGTCATCTCCGCAATAAATAAAGGGAAAGATATTGCGAAGCGGAATATTGTAAAAGTTTCGGTGGTGAATGGAACTGTACCCCATAAAATTATTGGTAAGCACGGTGCTAGCAGGATTATGTTAAAACCTGCGTCTCCGGGTACCGGTATTATTGCAGGTGCTTCCGTTCGTGCTGTTATGGAGCAAGTTGGAATACATAATATTTTAACAAAACGTCATGGATCTAAAAATGCCATGAATCTTGTTAATGCCACATTAGATGCATTGGTTAGTATGAAAGATGCTGTTGCTATTGCTAATAAACGTGGAATCACTATTGGTGAGGTATTTAACTAATGGCTAAATCAAAAACATTACGTATCACACAAATCAAAAGTGGAATTGGGTATAAACCAAAAGCGAAAGCAACTTTGAAAGCATTAGGACTTCGTAAAATGCTACAAACTGTGGAGCACCCAGATACAGCAACCCTTCGTGGGATGATTAATGTGATTCCTTATTTATTAAAGGTTGAAGAAGTATGAAATTAGATTCATTAACTCCTGTTCCTGGTTCGACGAAAAATAGAAAGCGCGTTGGACGTGGTCATGGATCTGGGCTTGGAAAAACTTCAGGTAGAGGTCATAAGGGAGCTCAAGCACGTTCAGGTTTTAAGCGTCGTCCTTGGTTCGAAGGCGGACAAATGGCATTGGCTCGTCGTCTACCTAAACGTGGTTTTACAAATATTTTTAGAAAAGAATTTCAAATTGTGAATTTAGATTCGATTGAAAGCCTTGGGCTCGATATAATAGATGCTCAAATTTTAGCTGATAATGGCTTAGTTCGTTCACCGTTAAAACCCGTCAAAATTTTGGGTGATGGTGGATTGAAAACTAAAATATCCGTTACGGCTAGTGCTTTCAGTACGTCTGCAAAAGATCAAATTGAAAAAGCAGGCGGATCGGCTACAGTACAGTGATTGATAAATTTAAGAGTATTTTTGTAATTCCGGAACTCCGTAAAAGAATTCTTTTTACGGTTGGCGTTCTCATTATTGTTCGAATTGGTGCACATATTCCAATTCCGGGTGTAGATGGTGAAGCGCTTGCTGGTGCATTTACGAATTTGCAAAATTCATTATTTGGATTGTTCAATACCTTTGTTGGTGGTGCCTTCCAAAAAGCGTCTTTATTCTCTTTAGGGATTATGCCTTATATTTCTTCATCGATTATTATTCAATTGATGGGGTCGGTTATTCCTTATTTCCAGCGTTTGCAAAAAGAAGGAGAAGCTGGTCGGAAAAAGATTACTCAAATCACTCGGTATGGAACTGTCCTTTTGGCTAGCATGCAATCCTATGGTGTTGTAGCTGTTTTCCTTCCGAGTCTAACTGCAAACGGGCTTCCTGTTGTAGCTAACCCAGGTTGGTTGTTTACGTTTACGGGTGTGTTAAGTATGATTACCGGAACACTTTTCTTAATGTGGTTAGGTGAAAGAATTACAGAAAGAGGGATTGGAAATGGTATTTCTCTCATTATTATGGTCGGGATTATTTCGGCTTTCCCAAATGTAATTTTATCAGAAATTACTTTAGTCCAAGAAGGCGTTCGCGGATTGTTGTCCGAATTTATTCTTATGGGCATTATGTTTTTAATTATTTGTTTTGTCGTATTGTTAACACAAGGAACACGTAAAATTCCTGTTCAATATGCAAAGCGTGTTGTTGGACGGAAAGTTTATGGTGGTCAAAATACGCATATTCCAATGCGAGTGAATACAGCTGGAGTGATGCCAATTATTTTTGCACAATCTATTATGTTCATTCCCAGTACCATTTCAACATTTTTGGGAGATAGTGAATTTGCACAATCATTAATGACATGGTTTTCGTTTGATCATCCATTTTATTGGGCTGTTTTTGGGTTAATGATTATTTTCTTTACGTATTTTTATACAGCAATTGCATTTGATCCGGTTCAAGTTTCTTCAACGATGAAGCAGCAAGGTGGATTTATTCCTGGAGTTCGCCCTGGAAAGAAAACTGCTGAATATATTGATAATATTTTAACTCGGGTAACACTTCCCGGGTCAGTCGCATTGGCATTCGTTGCAATTTTTCCATACATCTTAATGAAGTCCATGAATATAAATTACGATTTAGCATCCTTTTTTGGCGGCACAAGTTTATTGATTATTGTTGGAGTTGCTTTAGATACGTTACAACAAATTGAATCTCATTTAATGATGAGACATTATGATGGATTTTTGACCAAAGGTAAAATTCGCGGAAGGAGAAGGATGTAATGGTTTATACTCGTTCACCTCGCGAAGTTGATAAAATTTCTCGTAGCTGCCAAATTGTAGCAGATACACTTATTATGCTTGAACCGTTTGTAGTTCCTGGTGCACGCGTATTTGATCTAGATAAAATGGCTGAAGATTTTATTCTCTCACAAGGAGCGCGTCCCGCTTTTAAAGGGTACATGGGATTTCCAGCAACTCTTTGTGTCTCAATAGAAGATGCAGTTGTTCATGGAATTCCTGGAAAAGAAATTCTAACTGATGGGCAAATTGTTGGTATTGATTGTGGTGCGGAGTTAGATGGCTATTATGGTGACCACGCAAAATCTTTTGCAGTTGGAAGTATTAATCCTGATAAACAAAAACTTTTGACTGTTACTCGGGAATCCTTGATGAAAGGAATCGAACAAGCTAAACCAGGAAATTATGTAGGTGATATTGGTAGTGCAGTTCAGGTTCATGCTGAGCGTCATGGTTTTTCCGTCGTTCGTGAATTGGTTGGACATGGAATTGGAACTGAACTCCATGAAGAACCCCAAATCCCCAATTACGGTAGAGCTAAACAAGGATATAAACTAAGGGCGGGAATGTGTATCGCCATCGAACCTATGATTAATGCCGGTGTGAAAGAAGTTTATACAGCCCAAGATGGATGGACGATTCTGACAAAAGACGGAAAAGCATCTGCCCATTTTGAACATACTATTGCCATTACAGAAAATGGCCCAAAAATTTTGAGTGTGGGAACTCATGGCTAAAGAACAGCCAATAACTATTGATGGCGTTATTAAGGAAACATTGCCGAATGCTTTGTTTCGTGTTGAAATCGAGATCGGTGGGAATCCCCATGAAGTGCTGGCTCATGTCAGTGGAAAAATGCGTATGCATTTTATAAAAATTTTACCCGGAGATGTGGTGACATTAGAGATTTCACCTTACGATTTATCCCGGGGTCGCATTACATATAGACAAAAGTAGAGTAGAATGAAAGTTCGTCCATCAGTAAAAAAAATTTGTTCAAAGTGCAAAGTCATCAAAAGAAAAGGCGTTGTGCTGGTAATCTGTGAAAACCCAAAACATAAACAACGTCAAGGATAATAGAACCACATGGCACGTATAGTAGGTGTAGATATCCCACGGAACAAGAAAGTTCCTTATTCATTGCGGTACATTCATGGCATTGGCCTGACAACAGCACTAAAGTTGTGTGTCCAAGCAAAAGTGGATCCTGATACCCGCGTACAAGATTTAACTGAAGAGCAAGTAGTTGCACTTCGTGATGCTATCTCTGACCTTGGTTATAAGGTTGAAGGTGAATTGCGGTCAAACACCGCAATGAACATCAAACGATTGAAAGATGTTGGGGCTTATAGAGGCTTACGTCATCGTAGAGGCCTTCCGACAAACGGGCAACGTACAAAAACGAATGCACGTACAAGGAAAGGTAAGAAACGAACTATTGGATTAGGTAAAAAATAAACATTAATTAAGAGAGTCTATTTTGGCAGAAAACAAACCAAAAAAGAAAAAAAGAAAAAGCGTTGAACCTCACGGTATAGCGCATATTAAATCTACATTTAATAACACTCACGTCACATTAACAGATAGTTATGGGAATGTAATTGTCTGGGAAAAAGCCGGTACGTCTGGTTTTAAAGGGTCCCGTAAAAGCACAGCTTATGCTGCAACAATGGCTGCAGATAAAGCTGCACTTTCAGCAATTGCTTTAGGATTATCTAGTGTTGATGTACAGGTTAAAGGTCCTGGCTCAGGGCGTGAATCAGCGATTCGTGCCTTAGCTGTTGCTGGATTACAAATTACAAGTATTAAAGACGTAACACCTTTACCTCATAATGGGTGTCGTCCACCTAAACGTAGACGGGTCTAAGGAGATTGCATGGCTAAAATAAAAACTGCAAAAGGTAAATTGGTTAGAAAATTCGGTGAGAATATTTTTGGTAATCCCAAATATGATCGATTATTAACTCGTAAGCCTTATGCGCCTGGTCAACATGGACAGGGACGGAGATCTAAATTATCCAACTATGGAATTCAGCTCCAAGAAAAACAAAAAATAAAATTTATGTATGGTCTTTTGGAAAAACAATTTCGATTGAATTTTCAAAAAGCGGATAAAATGAAAGGTGAAACCGGTACAAACATGCTTCAGTTACTTGAATGTCGTTTGGATAACGTTGTTTATCGTTTAGGCTTTGCACCTTCACGTCCTTCAGGAAGGCAATTGGTAAGCCATAAGCATTTTCTTGTGAACAATAAAGTGGTAAATATTCCATCTTTTATTGTTAAACCTGGTGATGTTATTGAAGTTCGTTCAAAAAGTAAAAAAATGGATATCATTCTCGAATCCATGCGTCGAATCAAGGGTGACATGGATCTTCCTTGGCTTGGTTTAGATAAAGCAAAAATGCGTGGAACCTTTACTGCTGTTCCAGATAGAGATGAAATGCAATTGACTGTAAATGAACAGTTAGTTGTTGAATTATACTCAAAATAACTGAAATAGGAAAAACTTTTCATGGCTACAAAAGCACTAGAACTACAAGTTGATTATAAAGAAGAATCAATACCATCCAGTACCGGAACCTTTGTTGTACAACCCTTAGAAAGAGGGTATGGAACAACAATCGGAAATGCACTACGTCGCGTTTTAATGACAAGCATCCCAGGGGCTGCAATTACTCACGTTAAGATTGACGGCGTTCAACATGAATTTTCTACCATTAAGGGTATTAAAGAAGATGTTGCTGATGTTATTATGAATCTAAAACAAGTTCGTTTTAGACTGATGGATAGTACACCAGACAAAATCACCCTTAACTTAAAAGGGAAAAAAGTTTTTACGGCACAAGATATTCAAGATGCAAGTGATCAATATGAAGTGTTGAATCCCGAACAATATATTACAGAAATTAATTCCAAAGGAAAGATGGAAATTGAACTCAGAATAGGTATTGGTAAAGGATATGTTCCTTCTGAAGAAAATGATTTACCAAACCTAACTGTCGGGACTCTATCTATGGATAGTATTTTCAATCCTGTTACGAATGTTACCTTTAATGTTCAACCTGTTCCAGGTGCGAAAGAGCCTATTGAAATCCTTAGTGTGGATGTTGAAACAGATGGGTCGATTTCTGCGCAGGATGCAATTTCTTATTCTGCAACTTATCTTCGTGATCATTTGAAATTTATTGAAGCGATTTCTAATCCTTCAGTTCTTGAAATTTCTGATGGTGTTTCTGAAGAAACCATGGAATTAAGAAAGCTTCTGAATCAAACGATTGATGAAATGGAACTTTCTGTTCGTAGCTATAATTGTTTACAAGCTGCAGGAATTAAGTACATTCATGAATTGGTAAGCAAAGAAGAAAACCAAATGTTGAAATACAAGAATTTTGGTCGGAAGTCATTGACAGAATTAGTAGAAAAACTAGATTCAATGGGTATTCACTTCGGAATGGAAGTTGAAAAAATTATGGCAGAAGAAGGCTAAAAAATGAGACATAATAAAATCGGACGTAAACTAGGTCGTAAAACTGCACATAGGAAAGCACTTATGTCTAATCTTGCTTCCGCTTTGATCACACATAAAAAGATCAAAACCACTGATCCAAAAGCCAAAGAACTCCGTATGTTTATTGAACCTTTAGTCACATATGCAAAAAAAGGTGATGTTCACTCACGTCGTCAAGTTATAAAAAAGATTCGTCATAAGACTATCGTTAGGGAATTATTTGACATAGTTGGGCCAGCTTTTACAGATCGTAAGGGCGGTTATACTCGAATCACTAAACTTGGGTTTCGAGACAATGACTGCGCGCCAATATCTATAATTGAATTCGTAGATATGGTTAGCGAAGTTGCTCCACAGGGTGAAACTAAAGAATAAGCTCTTAGTTACTTATATTATATTTGTGAACCTAATTAGGAACACGGTTGGAAGGGTAACATTCGTTACCCTTCTTTTTTTATTCTCGCCCAAACTTTTCGCAGAAACTTTCGATGTGAGAGCACTTTGGGTGGTTCGGGATCATATTATTTCAAAGGAAAAAATTGATCAAGTTCTCATTTTTGCCGAAGAAAATAATTATAATCATTTGTTTGTCCAAATACGCGGGCGGGGAGATGCTTATTATAAATCCCGATTGGTTCCCCGTTCTCATCTATTGGCAAAAACAAAATTTGACCCTTTAAAATATATTCTGAAAAAAGCGCAGGGTTCACCAATCAAAATCCACGCATGGTTCAACGTATATTATCTTTGGTCATCGCCAATGATTCCATCTCAACCGAATCATCTATTATTATCTCATCCTGGTTGGATGGATACTAAAAATCCTGATCCCATAAATATTGATTTTACTTTAGCGGAAATGAGAAAGAATAGACAATCCAATGGTGAAGGATTTTACCTATCTCCAACTCATCCGGAAGTGGATGCTCATTTACAAAATGTTCTAACAGAATTGTTGCAGAATTACAATTTGGACGGCATTCATTTCGATTATATCCGTTATCATGATTTACAGTGGGGGATGAATCCAATTGGGCTTAAATATTTTCTAAATTACAATAGAAGTATGCCTGGATTGCCATCATTGGAATTAAAAGAAAAACCATCTTTTGCCGAATTTAAGCGTTCTGCCATTACAGGTTTTATTAGTAAAGCATCTACCCGAATCAAAGCGTATCAACCGGATTGTATTATTTCTGCCGCTGTCAAACCAAATTTATACAGTGCTAGAAATACTTTTGGACAAGAATGGGATGTTTGGCTTGCCGGTGGATATATTGATTGGGCCGTTCCTATGAATTACACGATGGATTTAAGCACGTTTGATAAAAATATTCAAATTATGAAAGAGAATCTTCCAGAAAAATATTTGGATCGAGTTATTATGGGAATTGCTACCTATAACCAGAATGCGGAAAATGCCGGAAAAAAGATTTACCATTCTGGAAAAAATGATTTCAGTGGAATTAGTATTTTTTCCTACACTGTTTTTAAGGATGAACCATCCTATGCCAATAAATTAATCAAATATTTGAAATAATTTTTAATTTTATCTTGGAGATATATATGCCTCGAATCATTCATCCACCAACCGGCACAAAACTTTCTTGTAAAAATTGGCAAATTGAAGCTGCCTATCGCATGATTCAACATAATCTGGATCCGGATGTGGCGGAAGTACCTGGTGAACTCATTGTATATGGTGGAAAGGGGAAAGCGGCTCGAAACTGGGAATGCTATGATGCAATTTTAGAAACCCTAAAAAGATTGGAACCGGATGAAACGTTGTTGGTCCAATCAGGGAAGCCTGTTGGAGTTACAAAAACACATACGACGTCTCCTCGTATTTTGATTGCCAATTCCAATTTAGTCCCCAATTGGGCGAATTGGGATCACTTCAACGAATTGGATAAAAAAGGCCTCATGATGTATGGCCAAATGACAGCTGGAAGTTGGATTTATATTGGAACTCAGGGCATTCTTCAAGGCACATACGAAACTTTTATTGCCGCAGCTAAAACCCATTGGAATGCTGATTCTTTGGCGGGGAAACTCACCCTTACGGCTGGACTCGGTGGAATGGGCGGTGCTCAGCCTTTGGCTGTGAAAATGGCAGGCGGTGTTTCCATCAATATTGAAATTGACCCTTGGCGCATTCAACGTAGATTAGAAACACGGTATTTAGACAAATCGACAGAAAGTCTTGATGAAGCTGTAAAATGGGCTCAGGATGCTGTGAATATGAAAGAAGCTCTATCTATTGGACTTTTGGGAAATGCTGCTGATTTGGTTCCAGAAATCGCAAAACGGAAAATCTGTCCAGATTTAGTTACTGACCAAACGTCTGCTCATGATGAATTGGTGGGATATTTCCCAAATCATTTTACGTTTGATGAAGCCAATGAATTACGTGAGTCTGATCCAAAAAAATATGTTAAAGAATCTATTCGATCCATGGGTGAACATGTTCAGGGAATGTTGGATTTAAAAAATTTGGGATCTATCGTTTTTGATTATGGAAATAATATTCGCGCCCAAGCGGTGAAGGCTGGTGTAAAAAATGCATTTGATTTTCCTGGATTTGTACCTGCTTACATTCGTCCACTATTTTGTGAAGGAAAAGGACCTTTCCGTTGGGTTGCTCTTTCTGGTGATCCTGAAGATATCTATAAAACCGATCAAAGAGTTTTAGACATGTTTCCAGAAGATGAAGCATTATGTAGATGGATCAAGATGGCACAGGAACAAGTTCAATTTCAAGGATTGCCCTCACGGATATGTTGGTTAGGATATGGCGGACGAGCAAAATTTGGATTAGCATTGAATGAAATGGTTCGTAATGGCGAATTATCTGCTCCAATTGTAATTGGAAGGGATCATCTTGATTGTGGATCTGTTGCATCGCCTAATCGAGAAACAGAAGCCATGAAGGATGGATCAGATGCAGTTGCAGATTGGCCGTTATTGAATGCCATGGTAAATGTTGCTGGCGGCGCAACGTGGGTCTCTTTTCATCACGGAGGTGGAGTTGGGATGGGGTATTCTCTACACGCAGGACAAGTTATAGTCGCAGATGGAACGGTTGAAATGGATGCACGATTAAACTCTGTATTGACAAATGACCCGGGAATGGGACTTTATCGTCATGCAGACGCTGGTTATGAAGATGCCATCGAGAATGCAAAAAAATGGGATGTGGATATTCCCATGATGAAATAGTCCGCCTTTGGCATCTTAGGAAAATGGTTGGTCTTTTATAATAAAAGATAAAAGAAGTTTCATTGATACGATTACGTATCGTATATTTAGATATGAAAGTTACAGCATTAATTCCAGATAAACTTGTTTCTGAAGTAAAAGACTTGACCCAAGGTAAAAATATAACAGAATCACTTATAAAAGCCCTTTCAGAATGGGTTGCCAACCAAAAGGTTAAAGAATTAAACTTACAAATCGCCGATAAACCTTTAGAATTTAAATCGGGGTTTAATTCAGAATCTGTTCGTAGAATAAATCGAACTTGATTGTTGTTGACACATCAGTTTGGATAGAATTTTTAAGAGGGAATTCATCCATATATCCTAATTTGAAATTATTGCTCGAAAAAAATGAAATACTTGCATTTGAGCCAGTATTTGGTGAATTACTTCAAGGTGCCAAAAATAAACGAGAACGCGACATTATTTCAAACTATTGGATTAACCTGCCGAAGTTTACATCAGATGGTAGTTTCTTTTTAGGGGGCTTACACTCTGGGCAAGGTAAGTGGCTAAGTAAAGGAGTTGGATTAATTGACTGTTCGATCCTTATGTACGCAAGGGAGAGAGGATGCCAACTTTGGACCTTCGATAAAAAATTAAAATCAATTTTGCACTATGATGAAATGTATCCGTGAAAACATTGTTGAATTAGAAACTAGGATAGATCAAATTGATTTTGGTTTTTTTACATGAAAATATAATTTAAAAATGAATTCATTAAAACTTATCAATATTGGTCAATTAGTCACTTACGATTCTGTGAAGAATGAAATGGTGGTATTCGAAAATACAGAGATCGCTATTGAAGGAAACCACATTAAAGAAGTAGGGCAAAACCTAGGCGATGCAGATCAAATATTTGATTGTAAAAATAAACTTGTAACGCCAGGATTTGTAGATCCACACACCCATCCAGTATTTTTGGATGGGAGAGAAAATGAGTTTGCTATGCGGCTTCAAGGCGCTACTTATGAAGAGATTGCTGAAGCAGGTGGCGGGATTGTAAACAGTATTAATGGTGTTCGGAATTCATCTGAATCGCACCTTATTTCACGAGTTAAAACTCGCATGGACAGATTTCTTAAACTCGGCACAACAACCGTTGAATGTAAAAGCGGATATGGTTTAAATACAGAGTCAGAACTAAAATCACTTAAAGTGATTGATGATGTGAATAAAAGCCATTTTATTGATATGATTCCCACCTTTATGGGTGGCCATGCATTCCCCCCAGAATTCAAAAATAATCCTAATGATTATGTCGATTTAATTTGTAACGAAATGATTCCAGAAGTGGCGGAACAAGGTATAGCCGAATTCAATGATGTCTTTTGTGAGAATGGTTATTTCACTGTTGATCAAAGCAGGCGAATTCTGAATGCGGGAAAAGTTCATGGTTTGACTTCAAGAATCCATGCAGACGAATTTGAAGATTCCGCGGCAGCAAAATTAGCAGGGGAATGTTATTCAATCTCCGCTGATCATCTGATGGCAGTGAGTGATGAAGGAATTCAAGAGTTGGCTGAAAATGGTGTAATTGCTACTTTACTTCCAGGAACAACTTTTTTTCTCGGGAAATCCGAGTATGCACCCTATCAAAAATTAAAAGAAGCTGGCGTAGATGTTGCCTTAGCCACAGACTTCAATCCCGGAAGTTGCCATATCCAGTCTATGCCTTTTATTTTATCCTTATCCTGTATTTATCTAAAAATGACTGTTTTGGATGCCATCAAAGCTGCCACGTTTACATCGGCAAAATCGTTGCTTTTAAATAAAACAATTGGGTCCATCGAAATCGGGAAAAAGGCAGATATCATTGTTTGGGATATTGAACGGTTAGTTCAAATTCCTTATTTAGTATCTGATCATCCTATTCAGACTATTGTAAAAAGTGGAGAAATCGTATTTACCTCTTGATTCTTCGTCGGGTGATGGTGTAAAATCTCGTCGAACATTTTGAACAGAACGATGCAATCTAAACGAATATTAATTGTTGCGCTATTTGCGCTATTGATAAGTACAGACGGACTTTTCGCAAATTACGCTTTTAAGAAAAAAGTTAAAACCGTTTGCCAATCATACCGGATTACGGTTGAATCAACCCAATTTTCTCTGGGTGAAAATGATTTTTTGATTGAGCTTGAAAGTGGCCGGAATAATTTTGAGATGGTGATGTTGGTTGGCTTTGCCGCCGCAGGACATGCTATTGAACATCAGATCCAAATGGGTAAAGCAAACGCATATACACCGGAAAATGTTACGGTGAATGTTGCTGCTCCTGTTTCGAAGGGTGAAACTAGTATGTTTATTGCAACCTGTTCAAAGAAAATGGCAATTGATTTAGCCAATGGTACCATGGATTCTTCAGACTTCATGCAAAAAATTAATATGGAAATACAATAAGGAGTTTACTATGCCGGATCCTAATTCACTCGTTGGACTATTAACACAATATGCACGTGCAGTAGGTTGGTCTATCGCTGCTGCGGTAGGTTTTGCTATTGGTATTGGAATTGCGTTAAAAGTCTTTGATATGTTATCAACTGAAATTGACGAATGGGAAGAAATAAAAAAAGGGAACATGGGTGTTGCTTTAATTTTTGTTTCTCTTATCGTGATGGTTGGATTACTCGTTTATAAAGTCATCTAGACCACTTTTAAAACCATTTGTGTAAAAGCCTTTCCGGTTTCGGGAAGGCTTTTTTTATATAAAGTCGCTTATCCTTTCGAGACTGCATTGATCGATTGGTTCAAAATCGCCCACGTCAGGTGAATCAATATCTAAAACAGCGATTACTTTTTGATTCTGAAATAAAGGAATAACAATTTCAGATCGTGTTTTGGAATCACAAGAAATGTAATTTGGATACAATAAAACGTCTTCCACGATTTTTGATTTACCTGTAGAAGCAACTTCTCCGCAAACACCTTGCCCGAAAGGAATATGAATACATGGGAGTACATGCCCTTGATAAGGACCAATCTCCAATAAATCTGGTTTACATATGACGTAAAACCCACAAAATGTCCAATGCGAAAAAGTTGTATGAAGTGCTGATGCAATAATAGACATTTTGGCGTTAACGGATAAGGGCCGTTCTGAATCCAAGATTAATTCGAGATTTTTTATAACAGTTTCATATTGTACTTTTTTATTCATTAAAACAGTTTCAAATAAAAATACATTAGGAAGGGTGCAAAAGCAGTATTTAATAAATTAACCATATCATTATTGATCCACCGATTCCCTGAAATCAAGGTTGCACCTTCTTCGGGATGTTCAATGATTTCACCTTTTTGCGTTTCATATTTTGCTTGGACAGTTGCTCCCAATACAGAATCGAATATAGACGCAAAAAAACCAGAGAAAATGATACCGTAAATAATGAATCCTGACATGGGAAAAATCGTCCAAACTGTCAGCCCAATAATACAAGCACCTAATAAGGAGCCCAAAGTGCCGGTTCGGGTGATACCTCCAGAAAGTCCATGAGCCATTGATTCGAATCCAATGATGGAACGAGGTTGATGTTTTGATAATTTTCCAATTTCTGTTGCCCAAGTATCCGCCATGGCCGCAGAAACAGAGGCGAAAAAGAGAAAAATATTTAGCGCATTTGGATTTAAATATCCATGTATGCAAATAATGAGGGCTACCCCGCCATTCGCATACACTTGAACAATATCTCGCCGGGATCCTTTTGACCGGTAAAATGAAGTATTTTTTATTACTTTACTCAAAACCGAAGACAGGATAAAAAAGACCGCCAGAGGGATTAATAACTTCCAACTTCCTATAATTGTTATCAATGTACCCAAAATCAATCCACCATAATATCCACTGCGAGATAAAGAGTGTAATTGGTAGGCCACCGAAAAAAGTAATATGGTTAAAAAAAGAAAAATGGAGGAAGAAGAAATAGTTAAATCAAAAAAAGTTCCAAGCTCTGAAACATGGCGAAAGTATCCAATCATGAATAAAATACTCACGAGAGGGATTGAAAGATTATCTGTCCCTTTTGAACTCGTTACTTCTGCTAGGGTTGCCCCAATAGCTGTAAAAAGAGCCAAGCCAAACAAATAATTATTGGAATGGTCAAAAAATGTTTGAGATCCAAAATACACGATCAAAAAAGTGCTCATGAAAAATGCGATTGTTCCTTGAATTGTTTTTTCGTCATTCCATATTTTGAATTTAGATGGACCGGGCGTGGATTGCCCAACCTGTGAAGCCAATGGATCTGAAATAGATAATATAATCAAGGAAATAATTATGAATTCAGGGAAATTCCAAAAACATAGGAAAATCACGAAAGTTGATACGGGAAAATAAACCGTTCCGTATGAAATTCTATTTTGGTTGTGAATCCCTTGAAAACTTCCTTTTTTAAGCGCAAGCGCATTCACAAGTATGAATAAAGCAGACAATGTTAAAGGTGGAATTGATGAAGTGAAAATCAAGGGAGATATAGACACAGAAATCCCTACTAAAAAATGAACCAACTTTCGGTTTGATTCGGGTGAAATAATTTCACGTTTTAAAGTGATTTCACTTAATCCAACCAATCCAAAGATCGATAAAAGGAATATTGCAAATGTTGTCCATTCGCTCTCAAAAGGAATCCAAACAGGAAATACCATGAATAAAATTATTGTTAGAGTTGTTAAATGGCAATGGTTGAGACCAAAAAAAGAATTAATTTTTAGTCTATTCAAAACCCGATCAGGAATTAACATGAAAGTCGCAGTAAATGAGTTTGTCCGCCGTCAGATTAAAGGATCCGGAAAAACCTATGCCGAATCACTTCAATTTGAAACGATCGCGAAACATGCTCAATCTCAAATGGAAAAAGGTTTTTTTACCGAAGGATATAGAGATGGAGTTCGTGTGGTTCAGTGCACTGTTTCTATGATATCAAAATTTACCTGTCCATTTGTAAAATTAGATGAACACACAGAGTTAGTTTCAAAACGGGTGCGCCGTATCGAGAGTGAAGCATATTATATTCAAACGAGAGCAAAAAATGGTATGCCTTTAAAATCAGCCGCTGTGGACTTGATTTTATATCGCCATGATGTATTAATTGAAAATAATGAAAACACCACAAATGCGGATTGGGAACTTATTAGCATAAACGCTATTCCGGAAGGTATTGATAAATTTCCCATGGGACCGGTGACAATGATGCGAAATCAACTTGAACTTTCTGGGGGGACGAAAGCATATTATTCCTCCGATTCTTGGGCCGAATCAGTCCAGTTTTGGCAAAAATTTGTAGCTTTGGAACCTGAAAAGTAAATTCGATAAAGATGTTTACAATTATTCACTTAATATTTAAGTTTTCGGTTGAAAGCTGATTAGGTAATCCACTGTTATATCAGCACTTAAAATAACCGAGGTAGAAATAAGGGGATGAAATTCATTCTTAACCCATTTCATTGGGGACGATTTCCTGTAATTGTTGCAATTCTAATGTCCACATGCGTCTATGGACAGGGGTTTTCCATATCAGGAAGAACATATAATGAAGCTGGCAAGAAAATTGGTTCAGTTAGGATTGTACTATATAATATTGACAAAAAGAAAGTTGTAGATTTTAAAACTCCAGGTAGTGGCAAATTTAAACTAAAAAATATTCCCGACGGGAATTATACAATGAACTATTATGGGGAAGGAGGATATGGTGGAACTGAAAATATTTCTGTCAATGGTGAAAACTTAAATGACTTATCCCCGACCCTTCAATCGTTAGATGATCAACCGCAAATAAAATTAAAACCTATTGTTGGTGGTGTTGAAATTAATTGGCGGAAAACTGTGGGAGCTGTTGAATTTATTATTTACAGAAATAATGAAGAAGTTGGAACTGTCGCCGAAACTATTTATACTGATAAGATTGAAGCTGGCACAACCCATGCCTATAATGTAGTTGCTGTAAAAAGTGATCAATCTAAAGGTGCACGATCTGTAACTGAATATAGTAAAGCACTATTGCCTGCACCAAAAAACGTCACCACAAAAGCAAGAAAAAATATCGTAAAATTGGATTGGGATTCAATAGAAGGTGTTTCAGTCTATAATGTTTACCGAGATGGTGAAATGGTGAATTCATCATCTGAAAATTCTTACACTGATTTCAAATTGAAATATGGTACTGAATTTTCTTATACAGTTGCTGCGTTAGATCATCAAGAAGAAGAAGGGGATCGGTCCATCGCAACATTTACCACAACACACATAGAAATGCTTCAACCTGAAAAATTGAAAGCTGAGAGTGGCCCAGGTTCAATGGAATTGACCTGGAGACCCGTTACAGGAGCAGTGAAATACCTAATTTATTTAAATGGTGCCCTTGTCGATTCAGCAGAAATAACATCGGCGTCAGTGTCAGCAGAACCAGGAGCTGACAATTGTTTTACAGTATCTGCTAAAGATCAATATGGTACAGTGGGTACTCAATCCAAAGCTGCTTGCGATAAAAGTGTTTATCCTCCACCCGAAACGGTCACCGGTGAAAATGAAATTAGTAAAAACCTTATTGAATGGTCGGTTGTAGATGGGGCATCATCTTATAATATTTACAGAAATGATGATTTATTATCTAATACATCAAAAACTGCTATAAAAGATGGTGTTCTTAAATGGGATAGGGTTTATAGCTATCATATTACATCGTTAACAAGTGATGGGGTCGAGGGGCCAGCTAGTCAAAAAATTGAAATTACGGTTCCACCCGTTTTCATAATTGACGGCAAATTAGTAAACGAGCAGGGGAATTCGAATGATGTAGATCAAGCCAAAATATTCCTATATGCTAAAGGTGGAAAGCTACAGGAAGAGTTTACGGTTTCAAACAATGGTAAATTCAGGTTTGAAAAAGAGATTATTAAAGGCGAATACACCCTAAAAGCTTACGGAAATGGAAGTGGAAACGGTGGGGAACGAATTCAAGTTGTGAATAGTGATTTGAACGACGTCAAGATTAGTTTATCAACAGATGGTTTACGACCGACTATAACTGTTGAACGTGGTGTTGGACAATTAACCGTTCATTGGAACGATTTACCCGCGGCTAAACATTACGTCGTTTATAAAAACAATAGACTTTTAGCCACTATAGTTGATGAATTAAGTTATACCGATCCACAAGTTGCTCCGGGAATTCCAACAAACTACGATGTTCGAACTGTTGATGTTTATGATTTGGAAGGTCCAAAATCCAACGAAATCACTGAAACATCATCTTTTAATCATCCAAATGTAACTCCCCTTGTTTATTCGGGTGCTTACACGGTAGATGGAAGTGGACGAATTATCAAATTCAGTTGGCAAGGAATTGCAGGTGTTGACTCTTATGCATTTTTTAAAAATGGTACCCTATTATCCAAACAATCTGAAACAACGTATATTGATTCGAATACGACTTTTAATACAAACTATAATTATGAAATTAATTCAATTGATAAAGATAAAGTTGAGGGGGTTAATTCACCAAAAATTCTGGTTACAACCCATAAGGAGCTTTTAGCGCCAACCGTAACAATTGAACCATTAATTAATTCTATATCTTTAGCTTGGGCTTCTCAAGAAACAGTTACAAATTATAAGATATTTCGGAATGGTAGCAATATTGCGGATACTCCCGATTCAATTTTTGTTGATAATGTAAAACCGGGTGTAGAATATTGTTATACAGTTTCTGTGGAGGATAGTTTTCAAACCGTGGGACCAAAAGCGGAAACAAAATGTGATCGTGGGCTTTTTGCACCGCCTGGGAATTTTAGTGGAAAAGTAATTCGGAATGAAGTTACATTATCTTGGACTGTGACAATGGGTGCAACTGGGTTTAGGATTTATAGGGATGGTAAATTATTTCATTCAACACCTGACGGAACAGATTATATTGATGATTCTCTCGCATTTGATACAGAATATTTATATGAAATCGCAAGTATTGATCAAGATGATTATGAGGGTCCAAGACAAAAAATTCAAATGTTGACTCATGAAAAAGTATTAGAAACTGAATTATCGGGTGAATCTGATCTACAAAAAATATCTTTAGCTTGGGAAAGGTCAATTCTAAGTAAAACAGATTTCAGGTATCGAATATACCGTGATGGTGAATTATTAGATGAAACTACAGAGATCAAGTATCAAGATTTCGTTCCTGCAGGTCAATTTTTTTGTTATACGATTACTATTGTTGACCAATATGGTACTGAGAGTCTAAAATCAAATGAAGAGTGTCATAAGGTGTTGGTGAATTTTCCAAAGAATCTCGTGATAAATGGTGACGTTAAACGAATGATGTTTGAATGGAAAAAAATGATTGGTGCTGAGTTTTATAATATCTACGCCGTTGATAAAACGACTCAAGAAGAGAAATTCCATACCAAGACTAAACAATATTTTTATGAGCATAAAGATTTGCCATTTGATACTGAATTTTGTTACAAGGTAAGCAGTGTCGATGCTGACGGAGATGAAGGTCCATTATCAGAAATTCAATGCGGATGGGTCTTGCCACCGCCTCATATAACTTTAGTTGAAAAGCGGTTTATGGAAGGCTCAGGAAATGGAATCCTCGACGGGCGGGAACATGGGTGGATTATTGTAAAAATTGTAAATGATGGACGGAGCCCAGCTCGTGAACTTAAACCATGGCTTGAGTATTTGGATGGTGAAGCAACACCCAGTTTAAAAATTGACCAAGTTACCATGATTCCAAAATTAGATGTTGGAGATACCTTAACAATCCAATATCCACTTTATGCCAAATTGAAAATTGAATCTGGAGAAAGAAAGTTTAACATTCGAGTGGACGAGTTCACTGGAGTTGATCTTGAACCAGAACCCATTTCATTTAGGACCTTAAAAATTATCCCTCCTAATTTAGTGATTACTGATTTTGCCATTGATAATGAATGGGGTCAGCATTATATCCCAATAAATGAAGTTGTAACTATTTCCGTTCGTATTCAAAATTTATCTGAAGGTAAATCAGATACGGCTAGTATCCGTTTTAGAAGGGATAGCACTTTTGTTTCAAATGATGAAGATGAATTACACGAATTTGGTTTTGTGAATGCTGGGGAAGTTTTAGATTTCAAATTTGAAATATTGAGTCGTGTAAATAAGTTTTCTGTACATTTTGATTTATACGATTATTTTGAAACAAAAAACACTCAACAGATTCATCTTGAAACAATGAAGGCTTATAAAGGTGCAGACGAAATGATCGTGATTGAAACGCCTTATCCAGATGAATTAATAATTGGAGAAGCAGAAATTGTTCCTGAATTAATCGCAGATTTACAGTCTGTATCAACGGACAGAGGCACCATCGGAATTGTTTTAGGTAATCAAATATTTTGGGATCCCGAAATTGAAGGTAAACCGTCCACGACCGAAAATGTAAAAATGGTACGGGAATATTTTCATGATTTATTTGGGATGGCTGATCATACGATTATTCCAAGCCAATATTGGTTCTTCAATGAAGGGATTTCTAGCCGTGATTTCCAAGCTCTCTTTGATCCTGATCTTGGTATTCTTCGTAAGAAAATTGAATCGAGTATATCATATTCAGGAGAATCAGAACTTGACCTATTTTTATATTTCAGTGGAGAAGGCACAACCTATAAAGGTGAAAAAGTAATCATCCCTTTCGATGCTGACACAACAAAAGAATTTTCATTTTATTCTTTAAAAAATATGTACGAGAATTTGAAACAAATTCAACGAATGAGTGAGATTGGAGAAATCACATTATTTATGGATGTTGATTTCAATAATTCAGCTTTTCCTCAATATTTAAAGAAACCTGTTGCTGAGATAGTCGAAGATTCAAAAGCAAAAAAGAAAAAGAGAAAGAAAAAGAAGAATGATATCCCCGAGGAACCTATTGTCTTCGTGGATGAAGAAATAATGCCACCAAAAACGATAACAGCTTTTTATGCATCAACTTCAAATCAAGTCACTCATGACCATCCTGATATTGATAATACTGTTTTTACGTATTATTTGCTTAAAGGAATGCGTGGGGAAGCAGACAATGGTGATAAAGAGCTCACCGTTGCAGAACTTTATGATTACATTAGCAAAAATGTAACCGATACCACGGGAAAGCTTTATAAAGATTTACCACAAGTTCCTCAACTATTCTCTTCAAATCCAGATAGAATTCTGTACAGATTACCTTAATTTTGTTTCGTGGTTTGATAACGCCTTTTAATTATACTTTTAGCATACGTCCCAGATACTTACTTTTATTTTTAACAGTTACTTGTTTATTTGCAAATTCCGTAACGATTCGTGGTATTGTTCGTAATCCGGCAGGTAAACCGGTTAAAAAAGCATCTGTCACTCTTCGGAACATGAAAGACGAAATCGTGGTGGATGAAAAAACCAATCGAAAAGGAAATTTCATCCTTGAAGATGTGGATCCAAATTTTTATTTTTTATTGTTTGAAAATGAAGGAGATGGTTCCAAGCGAATCAAAATAAATCCCAGAAAAACTAAAAATAAGGATTTAGTCCTTACAATTGAATTGAATGGAGAAGATCAACCGATTGAGTGCTATTTATTTTCGAATAATAATCCTACCGATTATGACCCTGTTTTGAAAGCGAAAGGTTTGAATGTAAAATTAACGGATCAACATTTCAATATTTCATGGACAGATATTAAACAAGCCACGTCCTATGTGTTATTTGAAAATGATGTTGAAATTTATACAGGAGTAGAAACTCGTTTTGAAAAGGTAGCTAAACCAGGTGTTGAATATTGTTATTCAGTTGAAGTGAAAGGCAAATTTGGCTTAGTTGGAGAGAAATCAGAACAATATTGCACAAGTGCTCCAACTGCGATTCCCAGAGACATTTCGATCAATGTTTCTAAAAACACACTCTCATTGAATTGGGCGTCTGTGGATGGTGCAATATCTTATATTATTTATCGAAATGATGAAAAAATCACCAATACAGATTTAACATCCTATACCGATATTGATCTGGAATTTGGAACGGACTTTTTTTATAAAATAACCGCATTAAATCTTTTAGATAAAGAAAGCCACGCATCTATTGAAATTAAAGGAACAACTCGGGACTTTGTTGCGCCGCCCATATTAGCGTCCATGAAAAATGAAAATCGAATCATGTTAATTTGGAATGAAGTGAAGATTGCGAAAACGTACAATATTTACCGGGGTGGAGATTTTGTCAAATTTGTACATTCAAATTCATTCTCTGATACCAAACCGCCTGGAGAAACCCAATGTTACGAAGTAACATCCGTTGACCAATTTGGGGTAGAGAGTGATCGGTCCAACACACATTGTTCTAAAGTTCCTATTAAATCACCGACTGGTGTAACGGCAGACGGCGATGTTGCATCCATGCATTTGAATTGGAATTCCGTTCCTGGCGCAATTTATTATCAAGTTTATGAACAAGTTTCTCCAGATTCTACCGTGTTAATACAAAAGGTGAAATCGACTCAGTTGACGGTTCGGGATTTGGATTATGGAATTGATAAATGTTTCGTAATTACAGCATTAGATGGAGACGGAAGTGAAACAGCTCCTTCAATTGAATCTTGTAATGCTGTATTAGATCCACCTCATTTTACTATTCAAAAAATGAATATTATTGAACCATCTGGAAATAATGCACTTGATGCGAATGAAACAGTAAGTTTTGAATTTGCAATTTTTAATGATGGACAAAGTCCTGCGCATCAGGTTCAATTATCCATAATTCCTATCAATGAAAATCCACATATAGAAATTGGTGAACCTGTTATTTTAGACACGTTACTGGCTGGTAGAATTGAATTTTTTGAAATTCAAATGAAGGGACTTTTAAAATTGGAAGCAGGAGAAAATAAGTTTGAGTTGAAAATTACGTCTCAAGAAAAGATCATATTGGAAGAGTCTTATCAATTTGCTGTTGATGCAAAATCAGTGATTCCACCCAAACTTATTATTGCAGATTTTGCCATAGCGAACGATTTTGGTACGCAATATATTCCGAAAAATGAACAAGTTACATTAACCATAAGAGTTCAGAATGTAGGAGAAGGCTTTACAGAATTTGCAGAGGTATTATTGCTTGAAAATCGCAGTTTTACCACGCCAGGATTTGCTGGAATAATAACATTGCCAGCAATGAACCCAGGTGATTATATTGATTTCGAAATTCCCATTATGACACTTCAGGATAATATTTTTGCAGATTTAGAATTAACCGATTATTTAGATAAAACGGTCACGCAAAGATTAGAACTTGAAACCATGAAGCATTACCGAGCTCCAATAGATTTAACACTTCAATCCATTGGGACAGAAGATGTGAATCCTTACCCAGATGCCTTGGGTGAAATTGATGTAGATCACCGCATTCCATTGGGGCGAAAAAATCCCAATGCTATGGCTATAATTTTAGCCACCGAACAATATGATGATTCCAATTATCCTGATTTGGAATTTGCTCAAAGAGACGGAGATATTGTTCGCCGATATTTTAATCAATCGTTTGGATTATCTGATTTTCAAATGTTGCCTGCAAAAACGTGGCAAATGGAGGGCGGACCAACAGCGAATGATTTAAAAAATATTTTTGATCCTCATCAAGGCGATTTAAGAAAACGAATTATTACTGCCGATAAATATTCCGGTGTGGATGAAATGGACATTTTTATCTATTATCGTGGGTATGGAGAATGGGTGGATGGAAAACCACTTCTTATTCCCGTAGATGCAAAAAAAACACGCCATATAACAAAAATCCCATTGGAACAAATGGTTGGAAATCTTTCCTTATTAAGTGTTTTGAGTAATATAAAAACGATTACAATCTTTTTAGACATCACGTATCTCAACCCAAAAAAGTCTGTTGGATCAATTTGGGAGTTCCAGGATTTACCAGATAAAATTTGTATTTTGAGTGCCGCATCAAATGGGGAAGCATCACAAATATTTAATGAGAAAAAACATAGTATATTTACTTATTCATTATTGAAAGGATTTGCAGGAAGTGCAGATGATGGTGATCATCTATTAGAATTAGGAGAGTTAATAGAATATATTTATAAAGTTGTTCCAACTTTCGCTAGAACCGTTTCTAATTCCAATCGTCAAAATCCCGCTTTTTACGGAATGGACTTAAAAAGAACCATTCTTGATTTAAGATAATAAGACTGGATATATGATTTTAACTGTCCGAACTTTTCAGGGTCAACTACGTTATATTATTCAAATATCTAAAAGGAGTTACTGAATGACAAATAAATTAATTAAGACTTTTCTTACTATTTTGTGTGTAATGCTTGCATTCAATTGTAGTAGTGGTGGTCCAGATCTTTCTCCAGAACCAACACGAAAAGTGATGAAAAATATTCCGGATTGGTTTATTACTGCACCGACCAAAGCAGGGTACCGATATGAAACGGCAACTGCAACAAGTCAAGATTTGCAATTAGCGGTCAATAAAGCAACATTAGATGCAGCGAGTCGATTAGCGGCGACAATAAATTCTGTCATGGATGGATTTACTAAAAGAGTTCAGGAAGAGAATGGACTTGGTGCAGATTCTGATATATTGGATAGATATTCTCAAGTTCAGAGCCAAACAATTGCAACTGCTTTAAAAGATTACTCTGTTGCTAAAAAGCAAATTTTGGAAGAGAAATCTAATAGCCAAGATATTTTTCGTGCATACGTATTATTGGAATGGAATGAAACTGCAGCACATCAGCGATTGCTTGAAAAAATAAAATCAGATAAGGAATTGTATGATGCCGTTCGAGCATCTGATCTTATGGAAGAGATGGAAAGTAAGGTAGAAGCTTATCGTCAACGAATGGGCGGTTAATCTTTAAAAAAAGCGGGATTCATTGGATCCCGCTTTTTTTTCACATGAATAAATTATTATTTTTACCGATCCTTTTGGTATGGTTTGGATGTAGTTCTACAGTGCCAAATTGGATTTCTGTCCAACCATCAGATTCTAAATATTGGCATGGAATTGGTCGTGTAGATAAATCAGATTATCCCAATCCAAGATCGTCTGCTAAGGAATTTGCAATCCAAGAAGTTTCCACCCAAATCAAGGTGAATATTTCTTCGGAAATGAAAACAATCATCCGTGAATCCAATGGTTCTTTACAAACGACTTATTCTTCGGTAATGGCTTCTCGTGTCGACTTACTACTCCCCGAATTAGAGATCGTCGGTTATTACCGTACAAAAGACGCCTATTTCGCCTATGTGAGATTGAATAAACAAAAATATCGAACTGCCATGGCTCGGTTGAGAGAGAATGCGAAGATTATTGCATTAGATTTTATTCAAGAAGCGGATGAGAATTTTGGAATTCAGTCCTTTCAACTTATCCAAAAAGCATGGCAGGAAATATTACCGTTCTCCGATGAACCTATTCAAGTGATGTATCGGGGGAAAAGATTTCATTTATATTCCTTAGTGAAACGAAAATTGAATGAATATGAAGCGCGAATTAAAATAACAGGAACTTTAGATTTTACTACGATGAAATTGTTTGTAGATCGGGAAAATTCCTTACAAATATTAGTGACTGACAAACAAACTGGTACAATTTTATCGGGTATTCCGGTTTTGATTAAATCAATAACTGATGAAATCTCAATTTATTCTGATAGATTAGGTAAAATAACTTATGATATTCCTGTTCAATCAATGGAATCTTCTTTCTCAATTAAGTATGAATTAGATGATCAAGAATTATTTAAAGATTTGAGTTACCAAAATGATATTCTTCCAATGAATTCAAAATCAAATTCCATTCATGTGGATGTTGTTAAAGCACGTGTTTCTATTGAATCTTCTGAGAAAAATTTAGGCCGACCCTTAAATCATCCCATGATTGCTCCAGCGATAAAAGATGCATTTACCAGCAGGGTGGAATTCGTTAAAGGCAACTCCGATATGATTATAAAAATTGAATCAGATACTTATAAAAAATCCGATCGAAATGGAAAGAATTACCCTTACTTTACCTATGGAAATGCGTCCATAACTTTTAAAGATTCTCAAACGGGAGAAGACTTTTTTTCATCCCATATTTCAAATATCAAAGGTGGCGATTTTGGATCTCAAAGTACTGCAGGAATTCGTGCATACGAAAAGATGGTTAACCAAATAGTCATAGAATTAGAAAATCAATTATTGAGCCGTTAAATTCATCATGTATTTTTCGAAATCTGACGCCTAAAAAATCAAACAACTGTGAATAAATTTATTTCATTTTTATTACTCATTATAGTCATTGGCGGAATTGTGACGGTGAAGCAATATGATCAAAGTCCGGCTAAAAATCCAACACCAGGATTTTCCATAAACTTTGATGAAAAAAATTTTCCATCGCCCCTAACGGTTGCAAGGCGGGCTCAATTAGAGCAAATGGCCCAAAGAGAACGTTCGAAAATAAAAGTACAAGTTGAACATGATAACTCTCCCTTTACAAATTCTTATCCGATGATTTTAGATGCGACGGGCTCATTTGACCCTGACTATGGAGATAAAATTCACTTTAAATGGAGACAGGTTTCCGGACCGAAAGTCACCTTAAAACCAAATCACTTTTCAAGTAAAGTCAGTTTTATTGGGTCGCCTGGAGATTATCAATTTGAATTAACAGTTTCTGATGATTACGGCGCAAAACATACAGTCATTAAATCGGTCTTGATTGAGCCAGAAGGAAATTTAGCGCCAATTATTGATATGAAAATTCGCCAAGGTTCTGAACTGAATTAATTATGGCAAAACAACTTATTTTTATCAGCATACTGTTTGGGACAATTTATTGTCAACAAACTCTGAGTTTATTACCTATTGAAGGAACCAATATTTCTGAGGCTGTGCGTCTGGCAAGTTATAATAAATTAGAAACAGCCTTGATTGAATCCGGTCGATTTAAAGTTATTGAAAAAGCGAAACGAGATGAAATTCTCAAAGAACAAAAGGAGCAATGGTCAGGGTGTTTCGAAGATTCTTGTATTATTGAGATTGGAAAATTATTGGGCGCAACTTATCTCATCATGGGAGATATAATTGCATTAGGAAAATTGTATCAAATAAATATAAAAATTATTGATATTGAAAAAGGTGTTGTAATAGAAAAGGTTACAAAAGAAACATTAGGAACAGAATTGGACCTTTTGACTGGCGTTGAAGAAGCAAGTCATTTAATTATTTATAAAATGGATTCTTCTTATAAAATCCCCAAAAAGACAGAGTTGCAACAAATTGCATTAACTGTTCAGAAAAATGGACAAAAAGATTCAGTTAAAACAGTGATAATAGAAAAACCGGTATTCGTGGATCGAATTCTTGAAAAAGACAATTATCGTTATCATCGAAATGCAATTGGCATTTCAACATCTTGGGGACAACCGGGGCAATGGAATTGGGGGTTACGCTTTAATCATTATCCGCTCATGTTAGAATATTCTCAAGGATGGATGGGCTCAGGGAAATATCACGAATATGCTTGGAATGAAATTGATTCACAGAATTTTAATTCATATTTAGGTGATGAGTCTTACCGTGATGAAAATTTTGTTTCTGGACGAGAAATCAGTATTGGATATGGATGGTGGCAATTTAATGGTTCGGGTGCGAGCCTTAATCTTATGGCCGGCCAAACAGAATTTATTGGACAGGATGAATATGCTGATTTGTATGTAAACGAGGACAATGTTTGGGAGTATGTTGGCGCAAATGTGAAATTCTACCGAAATTTATATTATATGGCTTTCGGGTACGTTGTGGGTGACGGAGATCTATTTGATGAAAACCAATTTTATATGCAGCTTGGATTCCATTTGACATTAGGGTTTGGGTATGTCAATTAATCCAAGAGTTCGATTATTTTCGTTTTTCTCAATCGATACTCATCAACTTTTTTTCATATGTGGGTTATTCCTCATTCATCTAGGGTGTGATGCTTTACGATTTGAACCTAGAATAGATGGGAATAATAAAATTATTGACGACGATGATTTATACGTAGAATCAATAGAAATTACTTACCCAAATGGTGGTGAATCTTTCGATCCTGGAACGATTGTGACCATTACCTGGGAAAACACTATTGAGCCTTGTGAATGGGGTGTGAATATTGTACTGATTGATGATGATGAAATTGCTTTTAATATTGCAACCAATATCCCTAATGATGGATCATTTGATTGGTATGTGGATA
>Ga0257121_1000099_pt1 | contig 69068 bp, 58 predicted proteins | sample SI106_100metaG_FD_190180 | JGI IMG/M metagenome (GOLD analysis project Ga0257121, IMG submission 190180) | Marine microbial communities from Saanich Inlet, British Columbia, Canada - SI106_100 | ecosystem: Environmental > Aquatic > Marine > Inlet | place: Canada: British Columbia | collected...
TACTAAACAATCATGCCTACAATTAACCAGCTAGTACGCAAAGGACGCAAAGACAAGACTCGTAAGTCTAAAGCACCTGCCCTTCAATATGGGTGGAATGCGCTCAAAATGCGTAATGTGCCTATGTCTAAAGGAGCACCATTCCGTCGTGGAGTGTGTATCAAGGTAACGACTATGACACCAAAGAAGCCTAACTCTGCTCTTCGTAAGATTGCCCGTGTTCGTTTGACCAATGGTCACGAAGTAAAGGCATATATTATGGGAGAAGGACATAACCTTCAAGAACACTCAGTTGTTCTTGTACGTGGTGGACGTGTAAAAGACCTTCCAGGAGTTAAGTACCACATTGTTCGTGGTGTACTCGATACAGAAGGTGTTCAGAACCGTCGTCAGAGCCGTTCTTGCTACGGAGCAAAAAAGCCAAAAGACGCGTAGCATCCAACTCTTAATACTTATCCCTTAATACTTAATACTTTTATATCATGGCAAAGCCAATCAAGAAGTACATCCCCGAGAATAGCGACCCAGTGATCGAAAAGTTCATTAACTGTGTTATGCAAGCTGGAAAGAAGGCAACAGCCCGGCGTATCTTCTGGGATAGTATGGAAATCATCAAGACCCGAACAAAAGATGCACCTCTAGAGGTGTTCAACAAAGCAATGCTTAACGTTACTCCTCTTGTAGAAGTTCGTCCAAAGCGTGTTGGAGGATCTGTGTATCAGGTTCCAATTGAAGTAAACCCAAAGCGTCAGCAGACTCTTGCTATTCGTTGGATCATTAAGGCAGCTCGTGACCGTAAAGGAATGCCTATGTGCCAGCGTCTCGCTACAGAATTACTTGAAGCTAGTACAGACCAAGGTGCTGCATTCAAGAAGAAGCAAGACGTGATCAGACAAGCTCAGGCAAACAAAGCCTTTGCTCACTTGGCTCGATAATCGCGAAATTTTATACTTTCAATCCTAGCTCTAACCCTAATTAATCATGGAACTCAAAAATGTACGAAATATTGGAATCATTGCTCATATCGATGCTGGTAAAACGACAACGACTGAGCGTGTTCTTTTCTACACAGGTGTCTCATACAAGATTGGAGAAGTTCATGATGGAGAAGCAACAATGGACTGGATGGAACAGGAGCAGGAGCGTGGTATTACAATTACGTCTGCTGCTACGCAGTGTCACTGGAAGGCTCCAGATGTCACAGGCGCAGAAGTAGATTGCACAATTAACATTATCGATACACCAGGTCACGTAGACTTTACTGCAGAGGTAGAGCGATCACTTCGTGTGCTTGATGGAGGAGTTGCAGTATTCGATGGATCACAAGGAGTAGAGCCACAAAGTGAAACTGTATGGCGTCAGGCTGATAAGTACGACGTTCCACGTATTGCTTTCGTTAATAAAATGGATAAAACAGGAGGAGACTTCTACATGTCACTTGCCTCTATTCACGATCGTCTTTCAAAAGATGCAGTTGCAATTCAGCTTCCAATTGGTGAAGAGGGTGACTTCAACGGAATGGTAGACCTTGTTGAAAAGAAGGCGTACTTGTTCTCTGGAGTACACGGAGAGATCATCGAAGAAGTACCGATTCCAGCAGACCTAGAACAGAACGTTAACGAATACCGAGCAACACTCATGGAGAAGGTTGCAGAGTGCGATGACGATCTTCTTGATGCATACCTAACAAATGGAGCACTGACCGATGAAGAGCTCATTAATGGACTTCGAAAAGGAACAGTCTCTGGAAAGCTCTACCCAGTTCTTTGTGGTTCATCCCTCAAGAACGTTGGTGTACAGAAAGTACTTGATGCTGTTGTTGCGTATCTTCCATGTCCATTGGACATTGGTTCTATTAAAGGTGTAAAGCCAGACTCTGAAGAAGTGGTTGAGCGCCGTCCATCAAATGATGAGCCTATGTCAGCTCTTGCATTTAAAATTGCTACTGATCCATACGTTGGAAAACTTACATTCGTCCGTGTGTACTCTGGAGTGCTAAAGTCTGGAAGTCACATCATCAATGCAACCCGTGATGGAAAAGAGCGAATCGGACGTATTGTAAAAATGCACGCTAACTCAAGAGAAGAAGTTCAAGAGATCCAAGCAGGAGACATCGCTGCGGTTATTGGACTCAAAGATACCAGGACCGGAGATACATTGTGCGACATCGGACAAGAGGTACAGCTTGAAAACATTACATTCGCAGAGCCAGTTATCTCTATCGCTGTAGAACCAAAGACAAAGCAAGACCAAGAAAAGATGGGAATGGCACTATCTAAGCTTTCAGAAGAAGATCCAACATTCCGCGTAAAGACTGACGATGAAACGGCTCAGACTATCATCTCTGGAATGGGAGAGCTTCACCTCGATATCATTGTTGACCGTATGAGGCGTGAGTTCAATGTAGAAACAACAGTAGGTCAGCCACAGGTTGCTTACCGTGAAACGATCCAAGAAGAAATTGACCATGAAGAGAAGTACTCTAAGCAGACTGGTGGACGCGGACAGTTCGGTCACGTTCAGTTCAAGCTTATCCCACAGGAACCAGGTAAGGGTTACGAGTTTGAGAGCACTGTTGTTGGAGGACGTATCCCACGTGAGTTCATTAACCCATGTGATAAGGGATTCCAAGAAGCTATGACCCGCGGTATTCTCGCTGGTTACCCAGTAGTTGATATCAAGGTAGAATTGTACGATGGTTCGTACCATGATGTGGACTCATCTGAAATGTCATTTAAAACAGTATCATCTATCGGATTCCGTGAAGCTGCGAAGAAAGCGAAGCCAGTGATCCTCGAACCAGTGATGAAAGTCGAAGTTGTAGTGCCTGAAGACTTCCTCGGAGACGTTATGGGAGACATTAGCTCTCGTCGCGGACTCATTAAGGAGCAGTCTGATCGTGGAACTGCGAAGGTGATTCAAGCAATCGTTCCTTTGGCTGCGATGTTTGGTTACGCAACTGAGCTTCGGTCTATGACACAGGGTCGTGCTAACTACTCAATGGAATTCGGACACTACGAAAAAGTTCCAAGCAACGTTGCAGAAGAGATCATCAAGAAACGTGGTGGTGGTGGATCTGACAAAGAAGAGAAGTAAACAGGTATACTCTTCCTATGAACCACGAACACTTCATGCACCATTGCATTAGGCTTGCCCAAAAGGGCAGGGGACTTGTGGGTACAAACCCACTGGTAGGCTCTGTTCTTGTGCGTGATCAGAAGATAATTGCTGAGGGTGTCTATATGGGAGCGAGAAAACCTCATGCAGAGCGAAAGTTACTTGAAAAACTTGATCAAAAAATTAGTACAGAAGATGTGCTTTATGTAAACCTAGAGCCATGCTGTCACCATGGCAATACGCCTCCGTGTACAGACATTATTATAGAACGTGGAATACAGACAGTGGTAATCGGCATGAAAGACCCAGATGCTAGAGTAGCGGGGCAGGGGACAAAGACCTTGCAAGACGCAGGTATCAAAGTAATAGGACCAGTGCTCCCTGACCTTTGCCGAAGGCTAAACAGGGGATTTGTAAGCCTGAGAGAAAATAAGAGGCCGTACATCACGCTAAAGCGTGCACAGACAAAAGAGGGTGTCACTGCAAACATCGACGGAACAAAGCTGTGTATTACATCAGATGCTCAAAACATCTGGTCACATACATATCTTCGTACAACGCACGACGCTATTCTTGTAGGGGTGCAGACAGTGATTGTCGACAATCCAGAGCTCACCATTCGACATACTCCTGAAGTGGACATTCTTCAGCCTATTAAAATCATTCTTGATCCAGATCTGCGGATTCCACACGATGCAAAGCTTATAGATAGTAATACCATTATTATTACCAAAGAAGAGGCTCAACCTATCGGTGAGGCTCTAGTAGTAACAGTGTCAATTATTAATGACCACTTTGATTTTGATGCTCTATGGAAAATAGTACCGAGCATCAGTTCTATCCTTGTAGAAGGTGGACAGAAGACATGGGATATGTTCACCGATGCTGGTTGTATAGATGAAGAGGTTATCCTTATAGGCTAGGGCTTACTTCGCTTCAAACTTCAGGAAGTTTGTACTAAACTTCTTATTCTTCTTTGCACCATTGCTGAGAATAATCTCTAGGTCATTTTTCGTAAGCTTGACTCCTTTACCAATCTTATCATCAATGCCTTTACTTGTTGGACCCCCTCCAAAAAATGGAGATTCCTCATAATGAACCTTGGCATCAACGCTCACGGTTGATCCAGTCCATGTTGCCTTTGCAATCTCTGCTTTTTTAATAGATCTGTTCTTGCCAGTAAGAAGGCTCTTACTGGTATAGAGTCCTTTTGTAACATCTGTTGGTGTAATTGCATACGTAAGGGTATTGATTTTTACACCACCTGGAAGGAAAGTAATGTCCATAGCCTTTCCGTCGTATTCAATACTAGTCTTCTTCATAAGGCTAGAATTTGCTGGAGGCGTCTTTTTAAGCTTTGGACTTATAGGAACAACTGGTGCCTTTACGGTCTTTTTTGCTGAGCCTTTTGCTGCAGCATCTTTCGGAGCAAACTTTGTAGCAGCCCAGCCGAGCAGTCCTAGTATTCCTACAGTCTTTAATGTTCTCTTGATGAATGAATCATCTTTCTTAAGCGATACTTTATCCAGTATCCATTGGGATGCCTTGTAGACCCCAAGGCCAAGGGTAGCAAGGCCGATACCGTGCATGATGCGCACTCCAGGAGTTTGTGTTCCATCTTTATTGGTGACGATATCCCATTCTTTGCCGAGGTATCCTTGTATCTGGGAAACAACATTCGAAGATTTCTTGGGTGATGCAGTCTTGGATTTTGGCTTTGCAGGTGCAGCCGCTTTTTTCTTTACGACAGGAGCTGTTTTCACCTTTGGCTTCACTGGAGCTTTTGGCGCAACAGAGAGTTGACCCTTCAGTGTATTCAGCTTTGCACGCACTGCAGCATTTTGCTTTTTTAAGGCGAGTGCTTTATCTATAGAGGCTTTGAGCCGGGCTTTATACGGGGCTGGTAATGACTCGATTAGTTTAGGATCAGCCATAATGACATCCAGCAGATCTTTTGCGATATTTCCTCCGGTGACTTCTGTTTCAAATTTATCGACGTTTGCTTTGAGTGTTGTAAGAGTATCCATGACTGGGAGCATACCAAAGATATGCACACAAAGAAAACCTGCTGTGCAATCGCACAGCAGGTCAGTCACTCATAATCTCCCTTCGGCTATTCCTTCTTTGTAGTTGGTGTAAATGATACAGCAACCACACCAGAACCGCAGTCCATGTCTCTATTTCCACCAATGTAGTGCACCCCATCAAATGTGAATGGTGCGGCACAGCCCGTAAAAGCAGAAACAACAACGATCAAAAGAAAAGCGATACGTAACATTTTCCTGGTCTCCTTACCACTAGAATGAGCAAATCTGTACTTCCAAGTACAGAACTAAACAGTATTATATACATTTCTTTTAATATGTCAATGTTAGCTAATCTTCTTTAAAATAGCCTCTCCGAGTCGCATTATGCGTCCTTTGGCACGATGCTTCACAGGGGCTTTGCCGGTCTTATGATAGGTTTCTACCACTTCTGCAAAGCGGTACCCTTGTTCTCTTAGGCTCGCGAGAGACTTCGGCCTTTTGTCGACCACAAGCTCAAAATTTCCACTGCCAGCAGTGCATCTCCCTTCAAAATGATGTCCGATGTACGAGCCGCCAAAATACTGTAGTGACTCCGGAAGGTGACTCGAAGTCTTCTGCATCATCCCTTTCCATGCAGGAAGTGGAGCTCCGCCAGTGTGGATCAAGTAAAATGGCTTACCATTCAGCGTTCCCTTAGTACGCGTTTCGTCCAAGGCAAAGCTTCCCATCCGGTCGACAAAGTTTTTGAGGCGAGCAGGAATGGAAAAGTTCCAAATGGGGCATGCAAATACAAAGCCAGAAGCATCCTCCATAAGCTTTTGTAATTCACAGAAGTCTTCTTCTGTACGGCACTGTGGGTCGTAGTCATCGACAGTGAAATATTCCAGGTTCATGTCTTTCAGTCTTCTTTTATGTGAAGTCATGCCTTGCACCTGCTCGGCACCTTGAATAAAGGCATCTGCAAGCGCATTGCTATTACTTGGTTCGTTACTGCCACCAACAAGGACAAAGATATTCATGAAATCATGATAGCAGAAAATATTCGACGTACTGTAATACAGTTCGCCAAAGATTCACTTTACCAGTTATAAGTTTTGTATCCTGACATGACCATTTTCATACACATGGTTGTCTGCTACAATTGCTTCCTTCTTTAAATGAGAAAGGAAATTATCCGATGTTGACAATGTCTAATGACTGTTCGTAGTAGCAGTTGACCATCGGTCTACAATACAATATCTTGTGTTGTTGTAGGCCAAGTGACACCAGATAGTGTGTCGAATCATTATACACCACCCCACCCCACCACCATGAACCCAACTGCCGCGTCGACAGACTCCTCTTCTATTCAGTCTCCAGTATCTGCAAAGTTAGGTAATGGGTTAAGTGTAGAACGCTTGTTTACGAACCCCGGTAGCGATCCCCTAGAGCTTGTAACATATGACAGACGTACAAGTCGTATTCAGAACACAGGTGGGTCTATTGTTTTCGAGATGGAGGACGCAGAGATTCCAAAAGATTGGTCGCAGGTGGCAACAGATATTGTTGTGAGTAAGTATTTCCGTAAGGCGGGTGTTCCACAATACGACGAACAAGGGAATGTAATACAAGACGAGAAAGGGAACATGGTCACAGGTCCAGAACGAAGCGTAAAGCAAGTGGTACGAAGGCTTGCTGGTTGTTGGAGGCACTGGGGGCAGCAGCACGGTTACTTTGCCACCCCTCAAGATGCACAAACATTTGAAGATGAACTCAGTCACATGCTGGTACATCAAATGGCAGCACCGAATAGTCCGCAGTGGTTTAACACTGGTCTTCACTATGCGTACGGCATTACAGGAGTCCCTCAGGGGCATTACTTCTGCGAGCCAGCTACTGGAGAGGTGAAAAGAAGTGAAGATGCATACACACATCCTCAGCCTCATGCCTGCTTCATTCAATCTGTTGATGACGACATGGTAAATGAAGGAGGAATCATGGACTTATGGGTACGAGAGGCTAGACTATTTAAGTTTGGATCTGGTACTGGAACTAACTTTAGTAATCTTCGCGGAGCAGGCGAGCCACTAAGTGGAGGAGGACAGAGCTCTGGTCTTATGAGCTTTTTGAAGATTGGAGATAGGGCAGCAGGTGCCATAAAGTCTGGAGGAACAACACGTAGAGCCGCTAAAATGGTTTGTTTGGATCTTAATCACCCAGATATTGAAGAATTCCTTAATTGGAAGGTGAGTGAGGAGAAGAAAGTCGCCGCTATGGCAAAGGCAGGATACGATACAGATTTTAACGGAGAAGCGTACGCAACAGTGTCTGGTCAAAACTCAAATAATTCTATTCGTATCGACCACGATTTCTTCGGTTCTGTAGAAAAGGATGGCAACTACAACCTCTACTGGAGAACAGAGCTTAAAAAGGCAGAGAAGGAAGAGCGAGAGCCTGAAGCGTGCAAAACACTTCGCTCACGTGATCTTTGGGATCAGATTGGATATGCAGCATGGGCTTGCGCAGACCCAGGGTTGCAGTATGACACCACGATTAACGACTGGCATACATGCCCGAATGATGGACGTATTAATGCGAGTAATCCTTGTAGTGAATATATGTTCCTCGATAATACTGCATGCAACCTTGCGTCTATTAACCTTATGAAGTTCTACGACGAAGAGCATGGAACATTTGAGGTAGATAAGTTCAAGCATGCTGTACGCATCTGGACAATGGTTCTAGAGATCTCTGTCCTTATGGCACAGTTTCCCAGTAAAGAAATTGCAGAGCTGAGTTATAAATACCGAACACTGGGACTTGGATATGCAAACCTCGGAGCAGTGCTTATGCGTATGGGGATCTCGTACGACTCTAAGCTTGGTCGTGCAATGTGTGGCTCTATTACTGCTATATTAACAGGACAGTCTTATGCAACATCTGCAGAAATGGCAGAGCAGCTAGGGACATTTGCTGGATATGAAAGTAATAAAAACGATATGCTTCGTGTCATTCGAAACCACAGAAGAGCTGCGTATGATGCTCCAGACTCGGAGTATGAGAAGCTGCACGTACAGCCAGTAGGTATTGACCAGAATGTCTGTCCAGAATATTTATTGCAGTCAGCAAAAGAATGTTGGGATAGAGCGTTGGCACTCGGGGAAAAGCATGGATACCGAAATGCACAGTCAACCGTTATTGCTCCAACAGGAACTATCGGACTGCTTATGGACTGTGATACCACAGGAGTAGAGCCAGATTTCGCCCTCGTAAAATTTAAGAAGCTTGCCGGTGGTGGATACATGAAGATCGCAAACCAGTCTGTCTTGCCTGCGCTGCAAAACCTTAAGTACTCAGAGGTTGAAGTAGACGACATAATGAAATACGTTATGGGAACGCTTACCCTTAAAGGTGCACCGCACATTAATCGCGAATCTCTACTAAAGAAGGGGTGTTCGAACCAAGACATTGCAAATATTGAACAGAAATTACCTGGAGTATTCGAATTATCATTCATCTTTAACAAGTGGACACTAGGAGAGCAAACTATGAAAAGCCTCGGGTTTAGCCCAGAGCAGATTGCAGATGAGAACCTCAATATCCTAAAAGAGCTTGGGTTTAGCGAAGACCAGATAGACCAGGCAAATACCTACATCTGTGGACATATGACCGTTGAAGGTGCGCCGCACCTCAAGATAGAGCACCTTTCTGTTTTTGACTGTGCTAACAAGTGTGGAAAGATTGGAAGTCGCTACATCCATGCAGAGGGGCACATTCGTATGATGGCTGCAGCTCAACCGTTTATCTCTGGTGCTATTTCAAAGACCATTAATCTACCAAATGAAGCAACGGTAGAAGATATCAAAAATGCATACTTCCTCAGCTGGCAGTTGTGCCTGAAGGCGAATGCACTCTACAGAGATGGTTCGAAGATGAGCCAGGCCCTTAGTAATAAGTCAGATAGTAAAGAGGATGACAAGACTGAAACTGTCGTAGAAACAAAGATTGTTGAAAAGATCGTAATAAAAGAAGCTCCTCGCCGTCGCAAGCTTCCAGATGAGCGTATGTCTATCACGCATAAGTTCTCTGTCGCTGGCCACGAAGGATACCTGCACGTTGGAATGTACGAAGATGGAACACCAGGGGAGATTTTCATCAAAATGAGCAAAGAAGGCTCAACGCTCTCTGGTGTCATGGACACACTTGCACTCAGCTTGTCTATGAACCTTCAGTATGGCGTTCCTCTTGAGGTACTCTGCGATAAACTTGTTCATACACGTTTCGAACCGATGGGTATGACCATCAACAAAGAGATTCCAATGGTAAAGAGTCTGATGGACTACCTAGGTCGATGGTTTGCACTGAAGTTCCTTCCGAAGGAGAAGGCAAAGCAGTTCCACAACGGAGAGCTTGTCGAGAAGGCATATGCAACAGGGACAAAGAGTAAGGATGCATTTGCAATGCGACTTCCAGTAGTCGATGAAGGCGCTGCAGCTGCGCATAGTGCAGCCCCAGTTGCAGATGAACAGCATGTAGAAATTGAAGACGGCGTCGACGCCATTGAAAGTAAGCTTGAAAAAGCAAAGCAGCACGGATACACGGGTTCTATTTGTACGGAGTGTGGAAGTACAAAGATGAAACGTAACGGCTCGTGTGAGCTGTGTCTAGACTGTGGAGGTACTTCCGGGTGTAGTTAGGGTTATGACTTGGCTCGACAAACTTCCAGGCGGCGAAAGGCAAAAAATAAGGGAACGGTTCCGAATGTCTCCCGCTGCATATGAAAAGATGCGGGAGAACGTGAAGGGGCCAGAAGACCTAGAAAGGGAGCAAGCGTGGAACGAATCTATGGCTCAGTTGAAGTTCACACTAGAAACAGAACCTGAAGCAAAAGCTGCACTGACTGAACAAATAGTGTCAGACATCGAGTCGGGAGGACTTGAATCTGTCATAGAAAATACAGACCTTTCACAGGAGGTGATTGATAATCTAAGAGAAGGGGAGTTTGAAGTAACAATAGATACACCTCATGAAGATGCACACGATCAAATAATTTTAGTCCCTGAAGGTAATGTAAACGAGAAGATTCCTATTAGCTTTTCTTTGAGCGAGACATACGTGTCTCAGTTAGGAGAAAATTAGAAACCAACAAACAACATTCCGAAAGCCGATGCAAATAAGAGGAAGCGCATGACCCACATCCTAATTCTTTTGATTATATTCTGCAAGGGTAGATGGTAAAAGAGCCCTTGCCTAAAACAAAAAACATGAACACAATTTTATTTCATGTATACAATTTGTCTACGACTTTAAAACAGTTAGGTCATCATCGCAAGCAGTGATATTTGGTATCTCCTTGCCACACTTCGTACATAGGTGAACGATCATCCATCCCTTTTTTTTGCGGTGATCGACGCCAGTCGGTTTCATGAGTGCTAGGCATTCCGATTTCCGGTCGCCGGGCCCATCTTTGTCTACATGCTTTGACCATAAACACTTCGGACAGTGGTTCCGATATGATCCATTTGTCAGAGGCTCAATGTGCTCACCGCAGTGATCACAATCAAACGGTTCTTGGCGTGCAATAAATACCATGTCTATACATTAAACTTGAAGTGCATAATGTCGCCATCTTTTACAATGTATTCCTTTCCTTCTTGACGCATTTTGCCAGCTTCTTTAGCACCAATCTCACCGTTAAATTCTATAAAGTCATCGTAGGCAATAGTGTCTGCTTTAATAAATCCTCGTTCGAAGTCTGTATGAATGGCACCCGCTGCTTGTGGCCCACTGCTTCCAATAGGAATATTCCATGCACGGATTTCTTGGACACCTGCTGTAAAGTATGTGATGTACCCCAGTGCATGATAAGCACTTTGAATAAGTCGGTCGAGACCAGAGTTCATTACTCCGAGCTCCGCTAAAAACTCTTTGGCATCGCTGGGGCTTAGGTCACGCAGGTCTTCTTCAATTTTTGCAGAGACCATGACAACATCACTATCTTCTGGGAGGTTTAGGTCCTTCTTTGCCTGTTCTATACTAAGGGTATGCAGCTGGTCTTCTGCGGTATTACATGCGTAAAAAATAGGCTTGTATGTCAGAAGTTGTGCCTTCTTTAGAAACAGGTCTTCCTCTTCAGTAACTTCTGTTGTTATAGCTGGTTTCTCTTCATTGAGTGTTGCTTTGATCTTTTCGTAGATAGCCATTTCTTTGATCTTCTGTTTATCACCCGTTCGGATACCACCGGAGATCTTGCTCATGCGACCTTCCAAGGACTCAAGGTCTGCAATAATAAGCTCTGCCTCGATGATCTCACGGTCTCGTTTCGGATCAAGACCTCCTTCAACGTGGATGATGTCTCCATCCTCAAAGTGACGGACAACATGGCAGATGGCATCGACTTCTCGGATGGCTGCAAGGAATTTATTCCCAAGTCCTTCTCCTTGAGAGGCCCCTTTTACAAGGCCTGCAATATCGACGAATTCGATAGCTGCTGGGATGATCTTTTCTGGAATGACAATCTTTGCCAGCTTCTCTAGGCGTTCGTCTGGCACTTCTACAATTCCGACATTTGGCTCGATAGTACAGAAAGGGTAGTTCTGAGCTTCTGCACCCTTAGAACGCGTCAGAGCGTTAAAGAGAGTAGATTTACCCACATTTGGAAGGCCGACAATACCAATTTTTAGAGCCATTGGAAGGAATGTACAGGAGTCCCCTGTTCTAGGCCATTATATTGACTCTTTCAGTTGTGAACCAAACTTGACAAAACAGTGAAAAAGTATAGGATTACTATCTCATGCTTATGAACGAACTCGTCCGTCGGCTTATTGTCTCCATGGTTTTGGTGACTGCAGCTTCTATGGTTTCCCATGTTGTTATTGCTGCTGGGTTCCCAGATACCGTAGGAACAGATTATCAGGATTCATTTGCCTACTTGCAGGAGCGTTCTGTGATCTCTGGTTACGCAGATGGATACGCTCGTCCAGGAGCCCCTTTGAACCGTGTAGAAGCGTTAAAGATCATCCTCGAAGCGGAAGGAAGTTTTGATGGTCGAATTGCATCGTACAAAAAGCAGATGCCACCATTAGGACTCTTCTTTGATACCGCGCAGACTGACTGGTATGCACCATACATCGAAGCAGCATTTGAAAAGAATGTCATTACTGGATACCAGGATGGGTCGTTTAGGCCTGATCAGTATTTACGAGTAGAAGAAGCAGTAACAATGCTTATGCGAACCTTTGGAGAGCAGGGTACAAAAAAGAAAGCGGAACTATCTTCGTATATAGAAAACCAGCCAAATGAATGGTACACAGCATCTATCAATGCAGCGATCACCAGGAATACAGTAATGAATAAAGGAAGACTGAGGCTTGGAACGGCAATCACTCGTGGTCAGTTTATCGACATGGTGTATAGACTTCATACAGTTAGAGACAGTAATGCGTTTGTATATTCTGGTCCAGAACCACAGATATATCCTGTAACACAACGTGTTACAAATGATATACAACGTGACACAGACAATGGTCCAACAGGAGTAGTGCAAACAGATGGCGTTACACCACAAGTTCAAGCTCAGCCCCAACAGCAGCCACAAAACGTAACTATCGCCCCAAAGATAAACCATCCATTTGCATCAGAGAAATATTTTAGCATATCTATGCCAAGCCTTGGAATTACAGACCTTACTATTTCACATCCAGCAGATGCATTAACCAAAGACGGAGTACTTGCACCTCTAGACCTTGGTGTTGGACATCTCTTCTCGTACCCAGGTGGAGGAGGAAAGATTATGGTCTACGGACATAGCTCTGGGTATCCATGGGATGTCTCTGAATACACAAAGATATTCCGCCGTGTAAATGAACTCCAAGAAGGAGATAAGATTTACATAACCTACGCAGGGAAGCTTCACATCTATCAGGTAACACACGAGCAGACTATTCTTGCAAAGGACACAGCACCGTTCAATGATGATGGCTCTGGTGAAGAGCTCATTCTTTACACCTGTTGGCCACTAGACAGTGTATCACAAAGATACTTGGTACATGCAGTACCGATAGAGACTATTGCACAGAAATAATTACCCAATACGTCTGAGGATCTCTCGGTCTACAAATTCTCTCTGACGACCGTACGTAAGGCGGCTGAGCTGTTTGAATGCTTCCGCTGCCTGTTCATCTTTGATGTATGTGGTATCAAGCCATGGACGTGGAACTTCGATAGAGAACGGACGACTAGGCTGTCCACCGTTACTCAGCTTCATGGATCCCATAAAGGCATCTGCATTGACAAGGTCTTGCTCAGAAAATACTGGAGCCATCTCTTTGACACAGACTTCTGCATCCTGTGGTCCAATCTTATAGAACATCATCGTTCCGATGTTTCCAAAGATAGCTCCTTTCAGGCTAACAGACCCAGAGGTCTTACTGTCCTTCTCTAGCTGGTCGATGTACTGGTGCGCAAGGATAAGTCCTAGGCGGTACTTACGAGCCTCAGAAAGAATAGATTCGATAGAAGGTGTCACAAAGTTTTGGAATTCATCGATATACATAAAGAAGTCTCGACGTTCCTCTGAGGCTTCACGCTGCCTTCTCATTGCAGCAACCTGGATCTTACTCACCGCAATCATACCAAGGAGCTGAGCGTTAATATCACCGATAAGTCCTTTCGATAGGTTCATGAGAAGAATCTTTCCTTCGCTCATACATTTCGAGACGTCGAATGCAGACTTGGTCTGACCAACAATATTTCGGATAAGAGCATTGGTGTAAAATTGTCCAAACTTGGCTGCGAAGTAGGGGATCATCTCTGCCTTTTCACGCTGACCAGTTTGTGCCATCTGCTTTTCCCAGAACGAACGAACGATAGGGTTTTTTAATTTCGAAACTTTGTGCTTCTGCCATTCATCGTCAGTAAAGAGTTTTACAAGGTCTGTAATGGCACCACCCTCCTCTTCATCTGCCATAAGGGTAAGGCAACCGTTTCGGAAGTAGTCCTGGATTCGTGGTCCAAAGATCTCTTCACCAAACATCTTCACCATCATATTCATAGCATCAAGCGCGACAAGGTCTTGCTCTTCAGGACCACTGGCCTCAAGCATATTTAACCCCATTGGACGCTCTGTGTCGGCTGGGTTAAAGTAGATAACATCATCGGCACGTTCGCGTGGAATGTAGGGAAGAAGGTCTTCAATAAGCGATCCATGAGGGTCAATAACACAGACCCCTTTTCCATTGTGAAAGTCCTGCCTAGCCATCAATTGAATAATCGATGACTTACCAGTACCTGTTTGTCCAATAATGTAGAAGTGACGGAATCGGTCTTCGTTGTTCATAAAGATCTTTTTCTTATCACCACGGTAGGTGTTGTTTCCAAGGTATAGACCATCCTTTTCGAGGTCTTTAGGCGCAGGGGCAGTTTTAAACTTTTGCCACTTGATCATATCGATCTTGTTGTACTTAATGTTTGGCAGATGGAAGAAGCTTGAAAGCTCCGTCGTTCCAATCAGCATCTTTGGGTACATCAGCATTTGCCTGAGTGTTCGACGCGGAGTTCGACGCACAAATCGCTTTACAATACTTGCCTTACGCGACATCTGTGGAGTTCTGAGTCCATTACCACGAACGCTATCATACTGAGCAAATGAAGTGAGGATTCCTGTCAGGACGTTCTGTGCTTTTGTTTGCGTTTCAGCAGAGCCAAGTGCACGGATAGTACAGTAGTATCCTGGGTTGGTTGCTTTCTCATCGAGCATCTTACTGCGCTCCTCCTGGACCTGTGTCACACGGCTCCCTGTAGACTCGCTATCTTGAAGATTAACAACTTCAGACGCTTCAGATGATGTTAGAAGAGAGAAGAATGCACTCATCCATGTGATAGGGTTGTACCATTTTGCCTGTGTCTTTTTTGGGTTGATCATTTGTAAAGCAGCTTTCTGGAGCTTTTTTTGCCAGCCACCTGCTGCTGGACGAATAACGAATTGGACTGCGGCACCTTCATCGACACTCAGTTTAGAAAAGGCATTCGCAATAGCATTCAATGGGTCTGTCTTTAGCTCTTCATAGGTACGGAAAGAGAATGAAAAATCTTCAGTTGGCACTAATGTTTCTGCTGCAACAAATGAGTCTTCAGTGAAAATATTATAGTCTTCTACTTCATTAATAATGACATCAGGATAAAATGATGTCAGTTGTTTCTCGACAAGGTGCGCAATGCGTTTTGGACAGACAAAGAAGAAGAGGATCTCTCCTCCGAGAGCTGCGTACTCTACAGAGATAAAGTTTTGCCCTTTAAAGTGTCGAGTAATACTACTGTTGTAGATTCCATACAAAGACTGATACAAATGGTCCATAACGCCGATCACCTCTTTAAAGTCTTCTCCTGAGGAGAACTGTTCCGATGTAGCCTCTTTATCATCTTTCCCTTCCTTCTTTGGAACAAGAACCTGAAGGAATACTATTTCCTCTTCTCGTTTCCTATCCTCTTTTGCGCGCATAAAAATTGCACTCAGGTACAACAGTACGCCGAGGAGAAGAATGCCGGATATAAAGAGAAGTAGTTCCATTGGAGGTATCGTATCATTATACCACAAAACATCTTATCTATTCTATGCTTTCTTTCGCTATTATGCAGCACCATCTTGCTTCTCACCAAAGTATTGTTTTGCCTTTAGCAAGGTCTCGACCATCTCAAGAAGTTTGTGGATCGTCATTTCACTCTTAATAAAGAAGTCATCAGCACCAAGCTCTAGTCCAAGAGATTTATATTTGTCATCTTGGAAGTTTGTCAGCATGATAACAGGGAACTTACGAGCAGCCTTTGGATAGCGCTCAAGTACACCAAATCCATCAAGGATAGGCATATTGATATCAAGAATCAGGATGTCTGGTTCCTTATTTTGGATCTCTGCAATGGCCTCTTCTCCATTTTCTGCTGTACGAATATTGTATCCACTAATATTGAATTTTTTCATATAGACCTCACGGAGAACCGCGTCATCTTCAGCAATAAGGATATATGTATTAGCCATACCAATTACTATAGCGTATTTTACAGTGTTTGTAAACTTCTCTATACATCTTATAGTACTATTTTGGCTCTGCATAAACAAAAAACCGATTTTCAGAGTAGGAATTCTGAAAACCGGTCTAGTGTAAAATTCTTAATTAAACAGCCAATCGTGCATATGCTGTCACGGTTGCTTCACCAAGGAACTTTTCGACAGTTGTACCTGGTTCTTTGACGAATTCCTGAGAGATAAGGGCATTATCCTCGCGGAATTTCTTCTCTTTACCCATCATAATCTTCTCCATGATTTCCGCAGGCTTTCCTTCTTTGGCAAGTTGCTCTTCCCAGATTGCCTTTTCTCTCTTAACGTCATCTTCAGATACTTCTGCAGGAGTAACGTAGAGAGGGTTCATAGCCGCTGCGTGCATTGCAACATCACGTGCAATTTCTGGAGTACCAGCAGATAGTCCAACAATTACTCCAATCTTTCCGTTACTGTGAACATATACTCCAGCAACTGCAGACTCCTTGAGTTCTACTTCTCCAAGAGAAATATTTTCACCAAGCTTCTGAACCATTGCAGGAAGTAGCTCTGCAGCAACTGTCTTTGCATTGTCTTCACCTCCACTAAGGAGTGCATCAGCAATAGACTGTCCAAGATTCTTAAAGTTATCATCACGAGCAACGAAGTCTGTTTCACAGTCGAGTCTGATCATTGCAGCTTTTCCATCACTTTCAGCAGTAAATACTAGTCCTTCTGTCTGCTCGCGATCTGCTTTCTTTGCAGCAGCAGATGCACCCTTTGTGCGAAGGATATCAATTGCCATTTCTTCATCACCGTTTGCCTCCTCAAGAGCATTCTTACACTGCATCATAGAAACGCCAGTTCGAGCACGGAGGGAAGCAACAGCCTTTGCGTCAATGTTAGTCATAGTGTTAGGGGGTAGGAATTAGGGGGTAGGAGTAGGGTTAGGGTTAGGGTTACTCCTCAGTCTCTTTAACGTCTTTCTTCTGTGCAGGAGCGCTTCCGCCCATTGCTTCAAGAACAGTATTCATAATAAGTTCGATAGATTTTACAGCATCGTCATTCGCAGGAATGAATTCTGTAAAGAGGTCTGGGTCTGCATTCGTATCGCAGATACCATACACAGGGATCTTCAATTTCTTAGCTTCCAAAACAGCAACATGGTCACGAACAGCATCGATAATAAATACTGCATCTGGCGGACCACTCATAGTCGATACTCCACCAAGAGCGGTGTCGAGCTTCATGAGGTCTTTACGAAGTGCAGTCTGTTCTTTCTTTGTATACTTTTCGATCTCTCCAGTTTTGAATGAATTCTGAAGGTCGATGTAGTACTTAATACGTTTTTTAATGGTTCCCCAGTTAGTCAGAAGACCTGGAATCCACTTCTTTGTAACAATTGGCTGAGCGAGTGCATCGCTAAACATTTCGATGTAAGGAATACTCTGCTGCTTTGTAGAAATAAAGAGGATAGTCTTACCTTCTTTCTGCATCTTAGAAAGAAGGTCACAGACAGTGTTGAGCTTCTCCTTTGTTTGCTCTAGATCAAAAATGTGAACATTATTACGCATGCAGTAGATGTACTTAGCCATCTTTGGGTTCCACTTGGACCTAGGGTGACCAAGATGACATGCAGCTGCCATAAGGTCTTTTTCAGTAATAGTAGACATAAAAATAAAGTGAAATAAATGGTGATGGAATCCTTATCTTCCTTTTAGCGTCATATCGCCTAGGTGTGGAGGATCCGCAGAGAACTGCGTCAGGACCACATGCGATCAACTAAAAGTGCCAGATATTTATACAGTAGAAACCCCTAATGTAGCAAGAAAAAGCACTTTAATCTTCTTTTAATCATATTGGAGTATTTTCACTTCCCTGACTTTCCCTCAAAATATCTCGGTTTTACCTATATCTAGCCGATATCGTATTCGTAGATTTCCTATACAAACCATGACTTCGACACACATTCTCAGTGCTGCCAGTGACATTTGGGTGTTGCCCTACCACAATGGCCGCCCTTCATCGCCATGACCTCTAATTCAGACCAACCAAAAGATGGCAGAATGATACGAATCCGCAAGACCCTTCAGGCTATCGGAAGGGATCTTCACGTTATTCGGAATTATACAACCAAGCGTGTTCCGCGTCAGTATCAGAAGGAATTCCAGCAGCAGATTCAAAGAGCATTCGAAGCAGGAATTGCCTATGGAGAGGTGCAAAATATTCCCCAGAACTTTCCTGTAGACGAAGCGGGGATGCTTCAAATTGGACCATCGCTTAGAGATCATATTTTAGAGAGTCGAAAAGTATATTCGGATGTGGATCAACTGCGTGAGGTGGTGGCAGATATCTTCAATGAAAAAACAGAAGAGCAGATCCGAAAGTTTATGCAGCCTCGCGAAGAAAAAGTTTCAGGAACCGAGTCGTTTGATATCGCAGTTTAGCTCTTCCAGTATTCAGCGATCTCCGACCGGAGATCGGCAATCTTTACACGCTTCTGTTCCAAAGTGTCACGGTCACGGATGGTAACAGTGTCTGCAGGACCTTGGTCATCTTCTTCACCAAGTGTTCCAAAGTCGACAGTGATACAAAGAGGTGTGCCAATCTCATCTTGTCGACGGTAGCGCTTTCCAATACTTCCAGTGACATCGAAGTCTGTGACTAGGTTTGTTTCATCGAGAAGATGTTGTTGTACCTCTTTTGCCTTTGCAACGAGGTGAGGTTTCTTACTAAGAGGAAGAATGGCAATGTCGATAGGGGAGAGTCGCTTATCAAACTTCATAACAGTACGAACATCACCATTTGGAAGCTCTTCTTCTGTGTATGCCTCCAGAAGGAAAGTAAGAACTGTGCGGTCGCAACCAAAGCTTGGCTCGATAACATGTGGTAGGAACTTGTTCGTAGGATCGTCTGGGTCTGTGTACTTGAGGTCTTGCCCACTGAATTTTTCATGTTGCGAGAGGTCATAGTCTCCACGGTCTGCAAGGCCAAAGAGCTCACCCCAGCCCCATGGGAACATATATTCAATGTCTACAGTTTGTGTACTGTAGTGACTTAGTTCGTCGTCTTCATGCTGGCGGATACGAATCTTTTCAGGGTTGATCCCGAGTCCTGTGTACCAGTTCCATACTGTATCTTTCCATTTATCAAACTGCTCTGCCTTGTCTTTTGGCTCGACGAAGTACTCAATTTCCATTTGCTCAAACTCTCGAGTGCGGAATGTAAAGTTTCCAGGAGTGATCTCGTTTCGAAAGGCTTTACCAATCTGTCCAATACCAAACGGTAGCCTCTGTCTTCCTGTCTGAAGCACATTCTTGAAGTTTACAAAAATACCCTGTGCAGTTTCTGGTCGCATGTAAATATCTGCCCCTTCTCCTTCGATGACTCCTTGCTGTGTTTTAAACATAAGGTTGAAGTGCTTGGCTTCTGACCAGTCATTCTTTCCACACTTAGGACAGTTTACTTTTTCGGCTGCGAGCATTGGTTGTACTTGGTCGAGACTAAGCACGGCTACTGCTTCTACTCCCATCTTATTTTCGAGGAGCTTGTCTCCACGGTAACGCTCGTTACAGTTTTTACAGTCAACCAATGGATCTGCAAAAGACCCAACGTGACCACTGGCTTCCCAGACTTTCGGATTCATAAGAATAGAACTATCAAGTCCCACCATGTCACTTCTTCTATGGACAAAGGTATTCCACCAGTTTTGCTTTACGCGATTTTTTAGCTCGACACCAAGTGGGCCGTAATCCCATGTATTAGCGAGCCCCCCATAGATATCTGATCCTGGGAAGATAAAGCCTCTGCGTTTGCAGAGAGAGACGACTTGTTCGAGGGAGGTTGCAGGCATATCAATAGGGTAGCGCGGGCATACCTGCCCGCAACGCACAAAGATTAGCAGCATCGGTGGTTGTTTTCTAGACGGACTATAGAAGAAATCAACGAAATCGAAGAAAACGAGGATCCTCGATTTCCTTGATTCCCTCTATTTCCTTGATTCCCTCAATTTCTTTATATAAATCAGCTATATTTCACACTTTCTAAATAGCCATAAATATGTTATAATAAGTGTGCTTTGAAACAAATATTACAAATTGTAAACAACAGGCTTAACAGTGCATTTGTCGCTGTATTTAGCGCTTTACCATTTCCAGTAGCAGCTGTATCCAACGATCAGCTCTTTTCGGAGTCCATGGATAAGGATTCCAACACAGTTATGATTGTGGCGACTTTCCTCATAATCTCTGCAGTTCTAACAAGAATCTGGATGGGAATTATGAACTATTCGTCTGTGGCACATGATCCTATCGATTTACTAGAGGCACGCAAAAGAAGTCCGTACCTTCCATCATTTAAAGTAATCATTACAACGGTAGTATGTACAGCTGGATTGTTTCTTCTCAGCATAAAGACCATGGGTGGCATCGTGCCATTTGATGGACCTGATAGTCAGACCAAGGCTGCAATCTTCTTTGGAATAATGGGGCTTGTAAGTGTGGCAGCAGAATTTCTCTGGCCGAAAGCCAAGTATTATGTGTTCGCATTTTCCATTGGAACGTTAGTGACATTCATTCTCGTTGGATTTTATTACATGCTTTTCGACAGAACAGTAGCCCAAGATCCGTTCTTTATGGCATTGGGAATTGTGTGTGTCGTCATAGCATGGAGATTCCTCTTTGGTCCTTGGAGACCTAAGGTGAAGGCGACAGTACTTGGAACATTTATCCTCTGGCTATCTGTCCATATTCTTTTGAAAGAGGCACCGTCAGACAGGACAGCAAGACTTCTTGCTACATTCATTGCATTTATTCCAGCAGTGATCTGGTGCATGTTATTCCTCAAAGAACACAAGCAACGCATGAGCCTGGTTATTCTGATGTTCTTTTCTGGAATGCTTTCAACAGCACCAATTCTATTTTATGACATGATGGTACGTCATAAAGTAGAGCTTCAGTTCTTTTTGTTTAAAGTCACCCCTGAAAACTTTACCCGAAGCACCAATGCTTTTGTAAGCGGAAACCTTGTCGGTGTGACTGGCATGAAGTCGACTCTTGTTGCGACGCTTATATCGTTCTTGATTGTTGGCTTAATTGAAGAGGTGTCAAAGTTCTGGGTACTAAAAAAGAGTGGACAGAATTTCTTTAGTTCTATTGATGATGTGTTGCAACTTGGAATCATCGTAGCTATTGGTTTTGCATTTGCAGAAAATGTGTTAAACCCAAGCTACTTCATTTCATTTGTTCGATCGTATCTTATTAATCCAGAAGTACCACAGTGGGGAGCCTTTATGGGGAATGTTCTTGGACGTGCCATCCTGACAAATATGGTACACATCCTTTCAACCGGAGTATTTGCATACTGTTACGGACTTGCACTCTTTGCAGGGCCCGTAATAGAAGAAGAGCATAAAAACGGAAGGGTCCACATCATCCCGCACTTCATTCATAATCTGTTCCGTATTCCAGAAAAGATGATATTCCGTAGGGAAATGATGATCATTGGACTTATGAGCTCTGTGGTATTGCATGGTGTCTTTAACTTCCTTGTAACCCTACCAGACCTACTTCCAGGAAATCCACGAACGCTTGGTGACATCTTTGGATCAGCCCCAGACTCATTCTTGCATTACATTGCACTGCTGATTATTCCTTCTATGTTCTACGTTGTTGGAGGGTTTTGGATACTCTCTGTTCTGTTCTACAGAAAGCAGGTTATGAAAGAGCGAGGAGTACTTGTTGAGAGCGACAATTTGGTAGATTCAGATACGTTTTACGCCCAATACGCGAAGTAGACTACATTTGGCTCATTGGTAATCGAAGCGTTGCTTGCTATACTACATGCGACCTTTTTTCCTCTTTATTATGATCTTTATTTCACGCCGATTTCAGGCCTTACTTACTGTTGTTTCTCTTGTATCAGTTCTTGTTCCTTCCGGAGCCGGGGCTGCAGAAGTACAAGATGTTTTGCGAACGCCCACTAATGAAGTGGTATCTCGTGGAGATTTCATTCGAGCAGCAGTAACGGTCCTCAATATGGACAACATGAACGTAGATCTTACAAAACAGCTTCCATACAGAAGGGTAACGAAAGGACTGGAGAAGTATGTACGCATTGCGCATGATAAAAATGCACTAGAATCCTTTGGATACGATTTGTTGCTTGCACAAGGGATAACAAGAGGGCAAGCACTACGGTTACTTGTTAACCTGACAGGATATGACACAGCAGTGCCTGTAGTATTTACTGATGTAAAAGTCGGAACACCTGACGAGAGAGCCGTACGCGTAGCAGTAGAAAAAGAATGGATGAACCCGATAAAAGACAATCTGTTTGGTGTTCGTCGATTGCTTACTGGTGGGGACGCTAAACTTCTTTTACGGAAAGTATTAGGGGAGCAGGGGATTGAAAGCCAGGTAGACACGAACGATACGCCAACTATTCGTATCAATTATAAGAGTAATGACCGCTTGATGAACCTTCCAAAGACACAGATTCTTGAATCTATTTGGAGCATGATTGAACGTGAATTCTTATATAGTGAGGATATTGATGTTGAAGAGGCAGCATTCCGTGCTGCAGAAGGACTGGTGAGCAGTCTTGGTGATAAGTACACAACATTCATGCGACCAGCAAAGGCGCAGCAGTTCCAGTCTCAGATTAATGGAGAGGTTATTGGTATTGGTGCTCAGGTAGAGTTCATAGACGAGATTCTGACAATCGTCACACCAATTGTTGGCTCTCCTGCAGAAGCTGCTGGCCTTAATCCTGCCGACCAGATTTTAAAGGTTGATGGAGTACCTCTCGCAGGTCTTAGCTTCCAGGACTCAGTTGGAAAAGTCCGTGGACCAAAAGGGTCTACTGTAAAGCTTACCATTCGTCGTAATGGTATCGAGCTTGAGTTCTCTGTTGTGCGAAATGTGATCACGGTTCCAGAGGCAAAGATTACCTGGCAGGAAGACGTTCTTATTGTTCAACTCACACAGTTCGGCCGTATTACACATGATAGTCTTCGTGACCAGATGACAGAGATGATGGCCAAAAACCCAAGTGGCGTTGTTCTCGACCTTCGAAATAACCCAGGAGGACTGTTGAGTGCTGCAAATATTGTTGTCAGTATCTTCACACCATCTGGTACTCCAGTTGTCGAAATAAAGTCTCGAAAGGCAGATCGTATGGAGAGCACATCTGCAGAACAGATTGTTCCAGATTCTGTGCCAGTTGTACTTCTGATTAACGAGGGGTCTGCCAGTGCATCCGAAATTGTAGCTGGAGCATTACAAGACTCTGGCCGTGCAACTCTTATTGGCGGCAAGTCCTTTGGAAAGGGGACAGTGCAACAGGTATTGCAATTCAATGACCAGTCGAACCTCAAAATGACTATTGCAGAATGGTTTACGCCAAATGGTAGAAAGATCAATGGCATTGGGATTAGTCCAGATATTGGAATGTCAGAGATCGGCGGAAGGGACGCCCCATTGCTGAGGGCTCTGGAGATTTTGCGATAAGATTACGAGGAGTACAAAGAGTACAAGGATTACGAAAATAGAAAAAATGTCTTTCTTTGTACTCCTTGTCATCGTTGTAATCTTTTGGTTACATATTCGAGTAGAACTGCTTCTTGCGGTTCTCATCCCTGTATTCTTCACGCTTTAGAGCCTTTTGGCGGGTTAGACGCCTTGTGTCCTTCTTTTTATTACGAGATCGTTCACGCAGTAGTTTCATAAGACCAGTACGTTGTACCTGTCTCTTGAAACGTTGCTGGAGAGCATCGTTACTTTCTTCGCCGCGTTTGTGTGCATGAATTGCCATAAAGCGTCATAAGGTTAGGGATCTGTTTTGGTTTATGCAAGTATTTGAAACAAAAAAACCCTAAAAAAGCCAACTTCTCTTGCATTGCAACGACTACGAAATCCATCTACAATCCACTTCGATATGGCTAAGAATGAAAATTACTCGGCAGATCAGATCCAGGTCCTTGAAGGACTAGAGCCTGTGCGAAAGCGCCCTGGAATGTACATCGGTTCCACAGATACTCGTGGACTGCACCACTGTGTTTACGAAATTGTCGATAATGCTATTGATGAAGCTATGGCTGGCTATTGTGACACTATCACTGTTACTTTGCTTGATAATGGTGCGGTGAGTGTGGAGGATAACGGACGAGGAATTCCTGTTGATATTCACCCTAAAAAGAAGCTTCCAGCATTGGAAATCGTTCTGACAACACTGCATGCAGGAGGAAAGTTTGGAGGAGATGACTCTGGATACAAGGTGTCTGGTGGTCTTCATGGAGTAGGTTCATCTGTGGTAAACGCCCTTAGTACACATTTGCGTGCAGAAGTGTACAGAGATGGAACAATCTACACTCAGGAGTACAAAAAAGGAAAAACACAGAACAAGCTGCAAGAGGAAGGAAAGACAAACAAGAGAGGGACAAAGATTATCTATACCGCAGACGGATCAATTTTCGATACATTGGAGTACTCTATGGAGACATTGCTCACGCGTTTCCGTCAGCAGTGTTACCTCACACGTGGTATCACCATTGCTATCCTGGATGAGCGCAAAGAACGACCAGAAGGGGATAAGCAGATCCCTCGATTATACCGGTTCTCATTCGAAGGAGGAATTTCTGCATACGTACGTCACCTTAATGAATCTAAAGAAAGTATTGGTTCACCAATCTGGTTCGAGAAAGATACAGACGATGGAATGGTCGAAGTTGGAATCCAGTACACACAGAGTTTCCAGGAACATGTTGTTTCTTTTGCGAATAACATTCACACCGTAGAAGGTGGGCATCACCTTTCTGGTTTCAAGGCAGCTTTGACCAGGACTATCAACGCATACGCTCGAAAGAATAGTATTCTGAAAGAAAAAGACGACAACCTTACAGCAGATGATGTTCGTGAAGGGCTGACAGCAGTTATTTCTGTTCGACTAGGAGAGCCACAGTTTGAAGGACAGACAAAGTCTAAGCTTGGAAATGCAGAAATGAAGACAGCGGTAGAGTCTGTCGTAAATGACAAGCTTTCTGAGTACCTCGAAGAACACCCAAGTGAAGCAAAAGACATTATTAACAAGTGTAGCCTTGCTGCCCGTGCTCGTCTTGCTGCCCGCGCAGCTCGTGATAGCGTTATTCGAAAAGGAGCGCTCGAAGGAATGACGCTTCCTGGTAAGCTTGCTGACTGTTCATCAAGAGATCCTTCTGAATGTGAAATCTACATTGTTGAGGGAGATTCTGCGGGTGGTTCTGCTAAGCAGGGTCGTAACCGAGAGTTCCAAGCAATCCTTCCTCTTCGTGGAAAGATCCTAAACGTTGAACAGGCTAGGCTCGACAGAATGCTTGCAAACAACGAAGTAAAATCACTTATTATTGCTCTTGGTGTAGGAATTGGAGAGATCAAAGACATGAGTAAGCTTCGATATCACAGAGTAGTAATCATGACGGATGCGGACGTCGATGGAGCCCACATTAGGACTCTTTTGATGACACTCTTCTACCGTTACTTCCCAGAGCTTATTGAAAATGGCTACCTCTACATTGCTCAGCCGCCGTTGTATAAGATCTCTAAAGGAAAAGACCAGCGTTATGCATATACAGACGAAGAGAAAGAAGAAGTACTTAAAGACATGGGCGTAAATCAGGATGACCAAGAGGAAGATGATGACGACGATGACGACGATGCAGATGGAAAGCCAAAGAAGAAAGTTGCTCGTGCAAATATCCAACGATACAAGGGTCTTGGAGAAATGAACCCAGAGCAGCTCTGGGAAACAACAATGGATCCTGATAATCGTTTGATGCTTCGTGTCACTATGGAAAATGCAGAAGCTGCAGATGCTATCTTCTCAACACTGATGGGACCAGAAGTTCCACCACGAAAGAAGTTCATCCAAACTCATGCGCAGGGAGTGAAGAACCTTGATGTTTAGCCGACCTCATCCCCGGCCCTTCTCCTTTGCGAAGGAGAAGGGGGATGTATTTTTTGCGTGCAAACAAACAGTTCCCTCTCCTCAAGAGAGGAGAGGGTTAGGGTGAGGTCAGTTTTCGCTACTTTTCATCGGAAAAGTGACTAACAATTACTTCTCTTCAAAATGATCGTTCAATGTATAGGTATCCAAGTTTTCAGGCCCTAGAAGCTTCACTACCTTCTTCACTGCATCTTCAAATTTGATCTCTTCCTGCTTTCCGAGAGCCATATCACGAAGGATGATTGTTCCAGTCTTCACCTCCATCTGACCAAGCAACAATGTGTACTTTGCACCAAACTTATCAGCAAGACGCATTTGGCTTTTTAGACTCGCTTCACCAAGAGCACCAAGAGTGTGAACACCCTGGTCTCGCAACTCAGAAATAAGACTGAGACACTTCTTCTTCGCCTTTGGTCCGAGCTGAGCCACAAAGATATCGATCTGGTCTTTGTGAGGAGCCTGAACACCTGCCTGTTTCATGTGCCAGATAGTTCGTTCCATTCCTCCAGCAAAACCAAGACCTGGTGTTGGTTGTCCGCCAAGAAGTTCTATAAGACTATCGTAACGTCCTCCTCCTCCAACAGCATTCTTTCCTCCTGTATCAATATCCCAGTATTCAAAAACTGTTTGGTTGTAGTAGTCGAGTCCACGGACAAGACTTGGGTTTTCAACGTACTCAGCACCTAGCTCGTCGAGGTACTCAAGAACAGTCTTGTGGTATGCCTTACTATCCTCATCGATAAACTGGTCAAGAGTTGGAGCATTCTTTAGAAGAATCTGTGTATCTTCTTCTTTAGAGTCTAAAAGTCGGATTGGATTTGTATCGAGTCGTTTACGATCGAGCTCTGGAAGGTTACGTTCTTTTCCGATAAAGAAGTCTTTCAGTGCTGCAATGTACTCTTTACGGTTATCCGCAGTTCCGACATTATTGATTTGCATGGTAAGACGATCGCGGATACGAAGGTCCGCAAAGATCTTATTCGCCACGTGAATAATCTGTGCATCCAAAGATGCATCGGTAAGGCCAATAACTTCAAGGTCAAACTGGTGGAACTCTCTGTATCGTCCTTTCTGTGGACGGTCGTGCCTGAAGCACGATCCAATACTATAAAGCTCTACAGGTTGTGGGAGCTGCTTCATTCCTTGTTCGATATAACTTCGACAGATGCTTGCCGTAAGCTCTGGACGCAAAGCGTATTCTTCAGAACCCTCTTCACTATGGTGAGAGCTAACAAGAAAGAGCTCTTTTTCTACGATATCTGTGTGCTCCCCAATTCCACGCTCAAATATCTCTCTTTTCTCAAAAGTAGGAGTTTCAATACGCTTAAAACCAGCTTGCCTGCAACGGTGCCGTACAGCCTTCTTGATGTAGGTGTAATACTGATGGTCCTCTGGGAGGACATCGTTGGTACCCTTTGGTGTGCGGTATTTGGCTTCAGCCATAGAGAATTGACGTTAATATAACGAGCGATAGTCTACATTACTTTGCTCAAATTCGAAAGGGTTGATGAAAAACTGGATGATTCAGCATTTTGGAGCAAAATTTGGGGTTGTTCTCAGGTAAAAAATGCTTATACTAGCTCGGAATGTTGTCTATTTGACATATATTTAAATTGTTTCTTCACACCATCTATTACCCCTCATCTACCTTCATTTGTCATGAGGGCCTACTCTGGAATCTTTTTCTTATTGATTGCCGGGGAGGGCTTTCAATTCGAATGAGGATACCGTGAGGGGAGCACAAATACTACTCAAGTTTAACGAAGAAGGAACTGCAATTATGTTTCGAAGCAACACGGACCGAAGTTCATCAGAAGCTGCCCGACATGCAAAACTCGGCACGCTCATCGAGCACAAGGTCACAGATGGAGAATCTACCGAGCTCAAGGTCGTTACTGGCCCGGCTCACGAAGGACGAGAAGTCGTCTACAGTCACTACGTCCAGAGTGTCAAAGGCACTTCTGGGATCTCGATCGAGAATGCCAGCAATGGTGTGATCATCAAAATCAATGCGGTCGTCCCCATTCGAGAAGTCATCGCCAAGGTGAATAATCGACGTCATGGTAAGCTGCGCGTTGCAGTCTTTCTGAAGTCTGACCGTCAGGGTAACTCGTACTTTGAGGTTCACACCCCGAAGGATAGTTACACTGACGTCGCGCGATCAACGTTTGACATCGAACGTGACCCAATGAAGCCTGTTTGCCCACACTGTGGAAGTGCTGACTGTCCGTCGGCGCAACTACGTGAAGTCTTCGATGAGATGGGTTCTGGTATGTTCGGCCTCGGCGGTCTCGATGAATTGCCTGGCATGAGCGCACTGTTCGGCCTCGGTGGTCTTGATCGTTCGAGAAGTGGTCGCGTAAGTTTCGAAGAAATTCTTCAAATGGCGAGAGACCTTTACCCGAGCTTCGACCCTTTCGGCGACGACGATCTCGACAACGAAGCAGCTAATCACGAAGCCGCTACTTCCGCCGCCAGCAATGGTAATGGTCATGCTGCATCCAGCAACGGAAATGGTCACGCTGCCAGTAATGGCAACGGGACTTCTCCGAAGAAGAAGTCTGGAAAAAGGAAGAAGAGAGCTGGCAAAAACGAGCGTAATCGACGACGCAAAGGTTCCAATGTCAGCAATGGCAACGGGGCTCCGATGCGACGTCGCAGCCGCCAAGTTGTCACTGAGTAAACCCATCAGTAGCCTCGGCTACTGATACAAACCGGACCGTGCTCCCCCACGGTCTTTTTTATATATACGTAAAAAGGGGACCGCGAACGTTCTAACTAATTGAGCTTTATAGAAAAATACTGGGAGCAGCTTTGTGGGTTTGAACCCTTGACCTGGCTGGACCTATAACCGCGAACGTTCTAAGCAACTGATCCTATAGAAAAATACTGGGGAGTGCGATTCCTTAGGTTACTTTTTATTCAGGTTTGAGACGAAGGTTGGGTATTTGGGGAATAATCAGTATAAAAGCCCTTTGCGAGTATTAACTAAACAGGCAGATTGATAAAAAAGTGGAATATGATAAAGTTGGTCTATGATCATTCATTTAATTATTGCCACATTTATTATTTCTGTTTCACAAGTTCATGCTATAGCAGAACCATCTGTTTTTACCGATAAAATACCAGACTGGGCTAGAGAAGCCATATTGGAATTGCATGAGGATCATGTTATTCGTGGTTACGATGATGGACGGTTCGGTGCATCAGATTCAGTTACTCAGGGGCAATACCTTACGATGTTGTACCGTATGCTTATTAATGAAGGATATTTACCTGAAGAAAATAGCGATTGTAATTTGGATTTTTCAAAAAATCATTATGCATATCAAAGTACTTGTAGGTTATTGAATTCTGGCCTGATTGACACATTCTTTCCTGATGTACTATCGGAATCAGATAAACTGGGTTGGGATTTAGTTCTATTAGATGCTCCAGCAAAGAGAATAGAGATCGCAATTTATAATTTCACTATGCTGGAACGCTCACTTCCTTCTTATGCACCTAGGACCTCTATTTTCGAGCCATTAGAAAAAATATTCAATGATATTGAATTAGACACATCAGAGTATTTTATTACAGATCAAGCTACTCAGGATGGAATCATGACTGGGTATCCAGATAAATCATTTCGCCCAAATGGAATTTTAAATCGTGCTGAAGCAGCAATTATCATCCATAGGTTGAAGAAAACAATTTTAAAGAAGCATCCTGAAAAATGGAATTTTTCTAATCCAGTTAGCAGTCCGCCAGATCTAAAAATGAAGGCTGATGCAGATGATTCAAAAAGACGTTTTGATATTTCTCTAATTAGTAAATCTATATATCTTTATATACTTGATACAAAAAAGCCTTTGCCTGAGTGTATTTCTAATGAATCAAAAAATATTTGTACCACCTCTTCGAATTGCATGGGGGTACAGAATGGTTGTAGTCTCGATGAGCTTGCAAATTCATATTTTGTAAATATTAGTGTAGATCCTGATGGCCCAGTGGGAAATGACACACTGTACGATGTTTGGTTAGAGTCAGATGGAAAGCTTACAGTTGCTGCTCCTGAGACTATTGGTGAAAAAAACATGAGTATTACACGTTCTCTTGAGACAGGAGAAGAGTACTAGTTGACTATAACGAAGGACTAAAATGGCTTAACTAAGCCAAAAAATACTGGGGCGAGATAAGGGGTTTGAACCCTTGACCTTCCGGACCACAACCGGACGCTCTAACCAACTGAGCTAATCTCGCCATGTATGAGTGGTAATAGCCGATACTTTGTTTTAATCCACAGAGCGAAGTTGGAAACTGCCTGTCGACCGTAGTTCGCCGGTGCGAACGAAGGTTGAAGCTAATCTCGCCATGAGATCGGCAATATCCTACAAGGCAAGTGCAGACATGCAAAGCTTTAAGATCCTTGTTTTTCATTATCCTCTGGACTGTCTTCTACGGGTGGCTTTGGAGTATTTGCCTCAAGAGGCTCAATGTCCTCTGCTTTTATGAAGGCTACAGGTTCATCCATGTCCTCAGGTTCGGGTTCTGGAGCCTCTGTTTCCACTGGTATTTCATTCGGAGTCCCCGGTGTGGCAGAGCCATTCTCTTTACGGCTCTTTACGTTTTCCCTATACCGCTGCCTCTTTTGTCTCTTCTTTTCGCGCTGCCTCTCTTTACGGTCAGCATCTGATGCCGTAGTTGTTGTCATAGACTCCTCTTTAGGAACATCCCCCTGGAGCTCTTCTGGCGGAGGTGCATCCACGGTTTGTCCTACTTCCTCAGCTTTTTCGATACCACCTTGCAGCCAATCTGGTGCCTGAGTCGCGTCAGTAGCAAGTTTTTCAGCAGCAGGTTCCATTGCAGTATGCGTTACATTTGGTGCCGGAGCTTCTGCTACCGGTTCTACAACTGGAGCAACTGCCTCTGGCTCAGGTATAGGTTCTGCTACTGGTTCTGCTTTAGGTGCAAGCCACTCTGGTGCTGTAGTTGGCTCTGGTGATGGTGGAATAATTTCTGCTTCTACCACTGGGGCAGGAGTCACAACTTCTGGTGCTGGACTCGCAACCGGTGTTTCGACTGGGGTTACTACAGTGGGTTCAGTGTGGATCTCCATTGGTGGAGCACTTTCTGCCACAGTTTCTTTTGGAGTCTTTACTATTGCACCCTCTGCTTTTTCCAAACTCTTTTCGAGTGAGAATCCTTTCTTCTTTACCTTACTAAAGATGAATATCCCAGCAGCACCGACTGCAGCAGAAATAAGAAGGATAAGAATCAGCTTAAAAATGAGTCCCAAGATAGACCCACCATCAGATTTTTTCTTTTCAGGCTTTTTAGGATCTACTACTTCTGGACCTGTTTCAGTTTCTTCTTTCATTCTGTTTATAACGATACTATCGGAAACGGTTGTCTGCACTTGTCCTGTTTTTAGATCTCGAATTTCTACACTGATGTCATAATTTCCAGACTCTGCAAACATATGAATAGGCTTGTCGAGCATACTCTGTTGACCATCACCAAAGTTCCAGAGGAGCAGGACATTGCTTTTTACTTCGCTATCCATCTGAAGACCAAATTGCACTTCTCCATTATCACTTTTAAGCACTTGAATACGCATGCCATCTGGAGCCTCTTCTAGTGCTACATCTTCTCCATATTCACCACCTCTCCTAAAGGAAATATTTTCAAATTGAGTTTCATTGTTATCAAATAAGACACCAAGTCTCATTCCAGGAATTGTGCTATTTGCGATCCAGAGGTAGAGGGGATTTCCTTCAGACCGAAACAAAGTATTTTTTGTATCGTCATCATTTTCTGGATTTCCATCATTATTACTGTCACGACTTGTATCTGTATCAATAGCGATAACTTTGATATCTGTGCGCTCCGGCGAAATTTTGATGACATCTGTGCTTCGGCCAAGAGCAATAGTTCCATTCTGCATGGCAGGGATATATGTGGCGATGGCATTGGAATTCGTTGTGTTTTCCTCATAGCCTGGTTTTCTATCTAGGACAGAGAGGGTAAATGTCTTTCTGATGGCTTCATTATTTACAGAAGTCTCTGCAGAGAGCTGAAAGCTTCCAGGCTGAGAAATACGTGTACGGAACACAGGGTCCCGGTTTGCCTCTATGAATTCACCATTCTGTGTAAGCACCCAGCTTGTCTTTCCAAGGCCACCAACACCCTGCATTTCAAAGATTCCACCAACAGGTACTGTCAGTACCTGTTGGCTTGTACCAAGCTGTGCAAGCACACCAGACCCTGCAATGGTTACCACTGCAAGAGCAGACGCGATAGAGGAGGTTCGAATATTCATTATTTTATTATTGAGGTAATGAGCCAAACAATTGCGCTAGCAAATAGAATGATAATTAACCCAATGATCGTATAGAAAATAATTTTTTTCGCCTTGTCCTTAGTCGATTCCTCACCCCCACTTACGACAAGCATGATGCCAGCAATGACAATAACAATCACAGCAACGAGGCCCATGTACGAAAGAACAAGACGTAAGAGGGCTAGTATAGTTAATCGCAAGTCTCCATTGGAAATTCCAAGGATTGCTTGTGCCTGATCAATACCTCCAACAATTCCCGGTCCTTGATACACCTGAGCAATAACGACCTCTGGAAATATTCCAACAAGGAATCCAGTGACGATAGCAAGTAATACAGTAGGGGGCGCGAAGAGTTTTTTCATGTATGTTTTTGTTATGTATGTTTCATACTATTATAGCTTATTCCGCTCTTCAGCGCTACCCTAAGGGCATGAGACCAGACCGACTTCAGGTATTACTGGCAGATGCAAAAACAGATGCCTTTCTCGTTTCGAACCTTACAAATATTTTGTACCTGTCTGGTGTGAGCGTAAGTGCTGGTTTTGTACTAATAAAAGCCAAAAAGTCTATATTATTTGTTGATGGTCGATATGCAGAGAAGGCAAAAGGCACTGTACGGAAGGGCATTTCAGTACTCGATATTGAGAAGATAGCTCAAGAGCTAAAAACAGTAAAAAACTGCGGCTTTGAGGCATCTGATGTAACAGTGGATAGACTTTCGAGGTGGAAGCGGAATTTCTTGAACACAAAATTTGTACAAAAAAAGGGAATAGTGGAAGAATATCGCAGAACAAAAGATAAAGATGAAATACGTCATTTTAAGAAGGCACAGCGGATAACCAATGATTTGATGACGAGGATTCCATCGTCACTAAAACAGGGGGTTACAGAAATGCAAATAGCCTGGATGCTAGAGGCATTAGCAAGAGAGCTCGGGGCTGAGGGGCTCTCTTTTGATGCGATTGTTGGCTTTGGATCAAACTCATCACGGCCGCATCATAGCCCGACAAATCGTAAGTTTAAGAAGGGTGATATGGTTCAAATCGATGTTGGTGCAAAGGTAAACGGGTACTGCGCAGATCAAAGCAGAGTATTTTTTACAGGGCCAAAGACTAAGCTACAAGAAAAGGTTTTTATAGCATTAGGTAGGGCTAAAAAGGAATCAGAAGCAGCGATAAAACCTGGGGTTACAAACCATGAGTTAGACAAGATATCACGAAGTGTACTGAAGGAATATGACCTAGAGAAATACTTCATACATAGCCTTGGACACGGTGTAGGGCTAGATATCCATGAGGGGATTACGCTTTCGCAGAAGGCAAAAAAGACACCTCTACTGAAGAATGAAATCATAACCATAGAGCCAGGTGTCTACATCCCTGGAAAGTTTGGTATGAGGCTCGAAGATGAGGTTATAGTATAGATGTTAGGTATACTTGGCAGTCAACTGTTGCACTTTCCTGTATACTAATATGATTTGAAAATACAAAAACAAAATATCTATCGGACAAAAGAGCTACGAGTGCCACGGCACATCGTCATCCTGCTTAGCATGATTGCAGTTTTTCTACCATATCATACATACAGTAATCCAGTTATTCATACCGAGCCGTATACACAGGAGTTTATTATTACTGCGTACTACTCACCATTGTCTAACCAATGTTGCTATGTAAAAGGGGGAGAGTTTGCAGACAAGATTTTAAATGGACAGGGGATTGCAGGAGCAGATGGGACGGGGGTCTACCCTGGAATGATTGCAGCTCCTAGTTCGTATCCTTTTGGAACAGTGATATCTCTTCCTGGATTTGGGACACTGAAGGTGCATGATAGAGGCGGTGCTATTAATGAGCTTGGTAATGGAAAGCATCGGCTAGATATCTGGGCAGGACATGGAGAGGAAGGACTTGCAAGAGCCCTAGCCTTAGGCGTTCAACATGTAAAAGGAACAGTGTACCCTAATGCCTCGGGTCAGCCTGAAGTACAGTTCGATCTTGCAAATTTACCTGCGCCTATCGATGAACTTCGTAGGTACTTTGTTGAGAAGGATAACCTACTTGCACTCCGCCCTAAGGTTGGTGACAGAGGGCTCTCTGTGTACTTACTACAAAACTATCTACATGAAATTGGATACTTAAAAAGAGGGCCAACAGGTTTCTTTGGAGAGCAGACGAAGCAAAGCTGGCATACATTCCTCAGGGACTATCAATTGCAAATTGCAGATGGATTGGACGCAAAATCTGCAGCATTTGTTTTAGGTGTTCAAAAGAGGCAAGGAGCTAAAGAGCCCTTCGCAAAGTACATAGATCCAGATGCATCGGAAAGTTCTATTGCAGAAGCACAGAGGCTACTTAGGTTTCTTGGCTACTATAAGGGCCGAACGAACGGTGTCTATGATGACAACCTGTTCGCATCTATCCTGAAATTCCAGCAAAAACACGCTTTAGTAGGTACAGCTGAAGACATTGGAGCAGGTCGAATTGGACCACTGACAAGCCGCGCTATAAGAGCAGAGTGGGACAGGCAGATTGTTGCCAGTCATGCAGATCGATATTTAGATCTCCATACTATCGACGTAAAACTTTCAGAGAAGGGGAATCGTCTAAAGCAGTTCCTTGGAGATGACTACAATGGTGGCCAAGTCCGCTTGCTACAACAGGCTCTTTCAGACCTTGGTTTCTTCGATGCAAAAAAGATTAACGGCAACTTTGGACCAATGACCAAAGAAGCAGTGACTGCTTATCAGTTTGATAGAGAAATTATTATGTCAATGTCAGATACCGGAGCAGGGTATGTAGGTCCTACGACACTGCGGTCTTTGCGCTCTGATCAGCGAAATATTCTCTATAGGCTTGTTAGAGCTGAAGGATGGAATGCACTATAAGAACGTAGTTTGAAAAAATAAGAATTGCTTCTTGATGAAATATTGTTCAAGGTGCATACATCAAATATTTACTTGTTGTTTTAGGCCTTCTTTTTTTGCCAACTTCTGTTATGGCAGAAGACAATTATGCAACGCGTAGAGATGGGTTCTTAACGATGTGGGAAAGTATTTCTCGTCCTGCGTATGAACGCCGTGTTAACTATGATGATATAGAAGAAGGGGATAGAGGCTACCTCGAAATTAACTATGCTCGTAGTAGAAAAATCCTGGAGGAAGAGACAATGTTTTACCCAGATGAGCCACTGCTCATGAAGCATGCATTACTGTGGTTATTTAGAACACGAAATATTCGGGAGCTACCAGATATGCAACCAGAAACACTTGCTTCCATGATCTCAGATTATCCAATTGTAGAAGAGGACAGGGATCTTACAGGAAGGACCAATAAGCAAGAACTCCTTACGATGATGCGAAAATTAGACCAAATGCTCGTAAAAGAGGTTCATGAAGTAAGTTTCTATGCAGATGACTTCCACGGTAGAGGTACTGCATTTGGCGAAACCTTTGATATGAATGACATTACAGCAGCGCACAGGTCTTTTCCTCACGATACTCTCGTTAAAGTTACCAATGTCGATAACGATAAGTCAGTCATTGTGAGGATAAACGACAGAGGGCCATATGTGCATGGTAGGGATATGGACCTAAGCAAAGCTTCATTCCTAGAGATTGCGCCACAGGGCCAAGGTGTACTGAGAGCGACATTTGAAAGGTTAGGGAACGTAGAGATGGTTACTTCTTGCGAACAGCGCCAGCAGGTATTTCAAAAAAGAATCACCAGAGATATCAGATTTTTTAGGGGTGTCCCCCATACATTTACCATTGGGAATCCATTAGTATTGCAAAGCACTAAGCCATTTGTAGTGCAAAGTATAGTGTTCCCAGATGGTCAGAATCTTCGTATACAAGACTTTGTGAACCCGAAGGAGAAATACCAATTCTCGCCAGATATGACAGGAAGGTACTCTATATTCGTTGGTGATACTCTTGGGCATATCCGTGAAATGAGGATGAATGTGTCGTCGTGCGTTTTGCCTTAGCGAAGCTCTGAGAAGCCAATCTGACCTATTCAGCAAGTTCAAATTCTGCTATAATAGAGGGATTTACTGTATCCTACGTTCAACCCTTTTAAGACCACATGGTTTCGTTTCTCCGCTTTGCATCCTGGCCCATTCTCTGGCTCTCAGCCATTGTTCTGATTACTGTTACCACAGATGGCTTTTGGCGTTCTCTTGGGAGGGAATTTTTAAGTGCTCCTTTTACATTTATTTTTACTATTGTATTGCTCTACGGAATATGGAGAGTGTCGCGAAAGTTTTTTCGTTATTGGTATGCAATCCGAAATGCAAAATCACTTGTTGCTCTGAAGGTCTTACTACCACGGAAAGAATCTAAGATCGACCAGGATAAGCGAACAGAAAAAGACTTCAAAGAAAAGATCGCAATGATGGAACAACTGTTCCGCGCACTGTGGGAAATTAAAGCGTTGAACTTACAACAAATGATCCACTTCTGGTTCTTCAGGTATCTTCCAATTAGCTTCGAGATGTATGTCGTAAAAGGCCAGTTGACTATGTACGTTGTGACAAAAGAAAACTTACTTTCCATTGTAGAAAAGCAGATCACAGCATTTTATCCAGATGCAGAGGTGACACTGCAGGAGACCCCAGAGATATGGCCAAAAGGAACTCATCTAATGGCATACAATATGGTGCAACAAAAACCATTTCAGTATCCTATTCGGTATTACGAGCAAATGCAGGATGACCCTTTGAATGGAATTGCAAACGTACTGAGTAAGATGGATGCAGATGAAACTGCGTGTATTCAGATTGTCGTAACACCATCATTCAGTGGCAAGTGGAACAAGAAAGCAAAACTTTTTGCCTCTGCTGCGTTTAAGGGAAAGAAAACACATTGGCTTAGTAAGATTCCAGGTTTAAAAATGTTTGGAAATATTGTTTCCGGTATAGCGACTGGTGATACAGGAAATATGGCTCCAGGCGCAAAAGAAGGGGACTCCTTTGTACGTATGATTGCACCAGAAGAAGAATTATATAAGCGCATGGGTGAGAAAGCAGGTATGAGCTTTTACCATTCATCTATTCGCATTTTTGCATCGACTGCTAGTATGCAGCGTTCTCAAGAGATTACGAATAACATGCAGATTGCGTTTAATGCATTTAAAGACTTATACGGAAATGTTCTGCAAAACAGACGTATGTATGTCGACTTCTTCCCTCTTAACTGGAATGCAAAAATCCTACATAAGCTGTGGAAGAATCGTATTAATGGTTTTGCTCACAAGAAGTCTTTACTAGTAGAGAAGGAGTTGGCAGGACTCTTCCACTTCCCAGATAGTCGTTATAACTCAATGCCGATTATCCAATGGGTTGCATCGAAAATGCTTCCGCCACCACCAGCCCCTCCTACAGAAGGAATACTGCTTGGGCACAATAGGTATCGTGCGAAGGATACAGAGATCAGATTCTTGCCTAAAGACCGTACGCGTCATCATTACATCATTGGTAAATCTGGTACTGGTAAATCTGCATATATTAGCTGGATGTCACGTCAGGATATCGCAAACGGTGAAGGTGTCTGTATGATCGACCCACATGGAGACCTTATTGAAGACGCCCTTGCACATGTGCCGAAAGAGCGTGCAAAAGACATTGTTGTATTCGATCCATCAGACATGGACCGGCCAATGGGTCTAAACCTTCTAGAGGCAACGACACCAGAAGAGAAAGACAGAGCATCTTTGGATGCCATGGAAATTTTCATTAAGCTCTTTGGTAACGAGATCTTCGGTCCACGTATTCAGCACTACTTCCGTAATGGATGTCTGACACTTATGGATGACGAAGAGGAGGGCGCAACAATCCTCGATGTCCCTCGTATGTTTGTCGACGAAGACTTCCAGCGTTACAAGGTTAGCAAGTGTCGAAACGCTGTGGTCCGTAGTTTCTGGACGAATGAAATGGCAAAAACTGGTCAGCGTGAAAAAGAAGAGATGATCCCATACTTTAGTTCAAAGTTTGGACCATTCATTACGAATACAACAATGCGAAATATTATCGGTCAGCCAAAGAGTGCTTTTGATATCCGTAAGATTATGGATGAAGGAAAGGTGCTACTTGTGAATCTTTCTAAGGGAAAGATTGGTGATACCAATGCACAGCTCCTTGGTCTGATCTTTGTAAACAAGATCAATATGGCTGCAATGGGAAGAGCAGATATGCCGAAAGAAGATAGGAAACGTTTCTACTTATATGTGGATGAGTTCCAGAATTTTGTAACAGATGCCTTCGCCACTATTCTTTCAGAGGCTCGTAAGTATGAACTAGGTCTTATCATGGCTCACCAATTTATCGGACAACTAGTGGAAGGTAGCGGAGCAGATAGTGGGAAGCTACGAGATGCCGTCTTTGGTAACGTCGGTACTATTAGCTCGTTTAAGATTGGTGCTGAAGACGCCGAGTACATGGCAAAGGAAATGGCACCGGTACTTTCAGAGCAGGATGTTATCAATGTCCCGAACTTCCAATGTTACACAAAGTTGAATATCAACAACGTGACATCAAGGCCCTTTAGCTTGAATACTATTTATGATGAGTCTGCTCGTAACGAGAAGCTCGGAGGTCTCATCAAAGAATACAGCCGAATGAAATACGGTCGAAAGAAGATCTTCGTAAACCAAGAGATCGAAGACCGCATCGGAATTGTCGACTAGCTACTTCTTAGCAATCTTGCGCATCGCAGCCTTATACTCTTTTTCTTCGTTGATCTCTTTTTTGATTTCTTTCAGTTCCCAACTCAGCATCATAGTAACTGCGGTACGCAAGGTAATAATTGCCGCTAGCTTTCCAAGTTCATCCCATGTTGGCTGCATGATAGATTCGATAATATCTTTCCCAACAAGGAACTCGAGCCCAAGGGCTAAGTGCTTTCCAAGTTCAATACGGATGTGCGGAAGGTGATTCTGTCTTCGAATGCTTGATAGCATAAAGTGGATTGCACTTTTTATTCCTCCGTATGCCATGATCATTACTCCAATGTACCCAATGATACTTGCTACAAAAACCGAGAGGGCCTCAAGACTGGTTGTGACAAGGATAAGATCGTGAATAAGATTCGTGTTTTCTATAACTAGCATTGTACCATTTTTACCCTTTTTACGCTACTGCTTAATTTCTACAGATAGCCTTGCAAGCAGCCTTGCATAACCGTAATCTACTCGCACTATACTTCGATTCCCTCAGTACAAGTGACATCACTATCACAAGCAAAGGACATGTTTAAGCTACAAAAGCAGGCAAAGAAGATTAAAAAGGAGCTCAAGAACATCCACGTTGAAGCAGAGGCTGAAGGAGTGGAAGTAGTGGTAAATGCAGAGCAAGAGGTAATAAGCATTACCATTGGTGAAGAGGTTCCACGAGAGCGCATTGCAGCTCTTGTTACAGATGCACTAAACCGAGCCATGAAGAAGGCACAGATTGTTGCTGCAGAGAAAATGCAGGCAGTAATGGGACAGATGGGAATGGGTGCTCCAGACGCTGGAATGAAAGGCCTTGGTCAATAAACTCTTACTTTATGAAGAAAATATTTCTTTACATTATCGTTATCAGTGCAGGTTTTGCTTGTTGGTATATCTATGCTACTGCAGCAATTGGGGGAGATGATGCAATGCGCAAGAAAGTAATCATCAAGCCCGGATGGTCTACAACACAGATAGCAAATCATCTACATGATGAAGGATTTATCCGTTCTGCTCTTGGCTTCAGGTTATATGTTCGATCTCAGAAACTGGATGGAACATTGCAAGCAGGTGTGTTCTTGCTACTGAAAACACAGTCAGTATCAGATATTGTAGAAACATTTCGCACAGGAAAGGCGGAGGAAGTGATAGCAACTATTCCTGAAGGGTTTACGGTGCTCGATATAGACAACCTACTGTTCTCTATGGGGTTAATTGAAAAAGGAGAAGTAATCCGCTGCTCTCAGGAATGTGATTTCGAGACGTATGACTTCTTACCAGAAAATATCACAGGTCTTGCACAGCGAGGAGGAAGGCTTGAGGGGTATCTCTTCCCAGATACATATTATGTTCAGGAAGAAGGATTTGTTGCTAAATTCTTTCTAGAACGCATGCTCAATGCATTTAGAAAAACTGTTCTAACGAAGAATGCAGAGGCCGTCGAGACATCAGGTAGAACGTTAGATGAGCTCATTACCATGGCCTCTCTTATAGAGGAGGAGACACGAAAAGAAGAAGAGCGAACTATGGTCTCTGGCATCCTATGGAAGCGGTTCGATGATGGAAGGGGACTGGGTGTTGATGCAACAGTTCGCTACATTCTCAATAAACAGACAGAGGTTATTACGCATGGTGATCTCAATTCAAACTCTGCCTATAACACACGTAAGTTCAGAGGTCTTCCACCAGGTCCTATTGCAAACCCAGGCCTTCCAAGTATTCTCGCTGCTGCAAAGCCCGAAACTAGCCCCTATTGGTACTATTTGCATGGGAATGATGGCCAGATCTATTACGCTAAAACCAACGAAGAACACAATACAAACCGCTATTTCCACATAGGAAGTGGATCTAAGGAATAATCTGAAGCATTTGACATATATTGATAAATGTTGCTTATTATGCTATTATATATACATGAAAAACGTATTTGTAACGGCCATGCTATTCATGTTCATTTACGCAGCCTTCCGTCCACCGGAGGGAATGCGCAAATTTCCAGTAGCAAACCTGCAGTTTGAAGTGCAGACATCGAACATGAGCATGAGCATATCAAAATAAATCTTAAGGTATACTAGAGATATTATTAACACATACACCACACTTATATGGTTGACGAACATGATCACAGATTAAAGATCGGAGTAATGGGTTCCGCATCTGGCCCCCAGCTTGAAAGCAAAGAAGCTGCAAGAATTGCAAAAGCACTTGGTCATGAGATTGGTCGAAGAGACTACATCTTTATTAATGGTGCTTGTCCTGGCCTTCCAAACGATGCATTGATAGGAGCAAAGGAAGCAGGTGGCTTTACAGTAGGAATCTCTCCTGCATTCTCATTAACAGAACATATAACAGAGTACAGCTCTCCTCATGACCATGATTTTATTATCTATACAGGTCAGGGATTCATGGAAAGAGATATTATTAACATCCGTTCTAGTGATGGAGTGGTAATTGTCGGGGGAGGAATAGGAACGTTAAACGAACTCACTATCGCATATGAAGAAGGTCGTCCTATTGGGATTCTTACCAATACTGGAGGAATTTCTAATCATGTTCCAGAGATCATCGAAAAGATGTGTCAGAGAATGGTCCCACCAAATATGGTGTTTGATGACGATCCAATAAAGCTTCTCGATAAGATCGCAATTGCTATCAGTGCATATCCACTACCAACACATGGAGACGGTCGTGTTGTCGACAAACGTACATGTAATCGGGGGGAGTGGTGGTGTCAGGATCCAGGAAGAGCAGGTTAACCACCTTTTGGAATCCAGCGAATGGGAGTACCTTTGAAGTCGAATACTTTACGGATACTGTTATCCAGATATCGGATCTGAGAGATCTTTATCTTGCTAGGATCTTTCACAAATACCACAAAGGTTGGTGGAATATCTTCTGCTTGAATAATTAACTTAGACCTCGATAGCTGCCCCATAGGCTGACCATATACAGCCCTTTTGTACCAATCTATAAGGTCTTTTGTTGGAATGCGTCGTACACGGTTTCTCTGTACCAATTCGATAATATCAAAGATCTTCAGCAGTCCTTCTTTTGTTACGGCAGAGACCGGGATAATTGGCGCATGCTTACAGAACTGGAAGTGCTTTTTGATCTCTTCCATCATAAGTGCCTTTTGTTCTGCATCCACAGTATCAACTTTATTGAGCAAGATAATAAATCCCTTTCCTTCATCGTTGGCCATGCCAGCAATTCTTTTATCCTGTCTGCTCAGTGGCTCGCCTGCATCCATAACAAGCACTGCGATGTCACAGTCTTCAAGCTCTTTGACGCTACGGAAGTATGAATAGGTATCGATGTCAGTTGTTGTATCCTTTCGCCTACGAATACCTGCAGTGTCTGTAAAGATGTAGTCTTCTTCGTGGTATCGAATCATTGTGTCTGTTGCGTCACGCGTTGTTCCTGGAATGTCTGATACCAGTAGTGGAGACTTTTCTTTCTGGGTTTCGGACATGAAAGAATTAACCAAAGAACTCTTTCCAACGTTTGGCTTTCCAATGATCGCAATACGAGGAGGGCTATCTTCTGGTCGTTCTACTTTTTCAAAGCTGAGTCCTATGAGAGCCTTTTCGATTGCAGACTGCAGCTGCTCTATACCTATTCTATGTGTAGCACTGACAGGGATAATCTTGTCAGTAATACCTAGGTCGTAATACTGCGGAAGAATTTCATCGATAGACCCTGGATCATCGCACTTTGTTGGAAGGAGAATGATTGGAACATGGCTCTTGCTGTGCTTACGTAAAATATCGACAATTTCAAAGTCGTTTGCAGTGAGGTCATCTTTACTATTAATAGTAAACAAGATGACATCTGCGTGCTCTAGCGCTAGTAGCGACTGTTGATGCACATCATCTTCGAGGTCTTTATCTTCTGTTCCTCCTCCCATTCCTCCAGTGTCTACCAGTAGGTAGTCGAGGCTTGTTCCAGTGACATGACCTGCCACCTGGTCACGGGTCGTACCAGGGGTATCGGATACTATTGCTTTTCGTCTTCCAATAATCTTATTGAAAAGTGTAGATTTGCCAGTGTTGGGACGCCCAACGATTGCGACAGTAGGGATTTTGGCCATAAGAGAGCTGAAGAGTACCTGAAATTTGGACATTATCCCATTAAAAACGTAGAATCGGGCCACTTATGTATGAACCAAGTTCAGTCGAAGGCAAGTGGCAAAAGAAGTGGGAAGAGGCTAAAACCTATGAAATAGACCTCAAAAACGCAAAAGACCCGTTTTATAGCATGGTTATGTTCCCCTATCCAAGTGGGGACAAGCTCCACGTTGGGCACTGGTATAACTTCGCTCCAGCAGACAGTTTCGCAAGATATATGAGGATGAAAGGCCACGATGTCTTCACTCCTATGGGGTTTGATGCCTTTGGTTTGCCTGCAGAGAACTATGCAATTAAGACAGGCGTTCATCCAGACGACTCTATTACAACCAATGTCGAGACCATGATTACGCAGCTAAAGCGTATTGGAACCATGTACGACTGGAGCAAAATGGTGAATACATCAAAGCCAGACTACTACCAGTGGACGCAGTGGCTATTCCTACAAATGTTCAAAAACGATCTTGCATTCAAGAAAGAAGCGAGCGTGAATTGGTGTGAAAGTTGTCAGACTGTTCTTGCAAACGAGCAGGCACAAGATGGAACATGCGAGCGATGCGATACAGAGGTTATTCAAAAGCCAATGACACAGTGGTACTGGAAGATCTCTGATTACAGTCAGCGTCTTCTTGATGGGCATGACAATCTAGACTGGCCAGAAAAAACAATCTCTATGCAGAAGAACTGGATTGGAAAAAGCGAAGGGTGTGATGTTACGTGGAAAGTAGAGGGCAGTGACTTGTCACTCGATACATTTACCACAACAGTTGATACAATTTATGGAGTTACTTTCGCAGTTATTTCCCCAGAGCATCCAGAGTTAGAAAATATCGTAACAGCAGAACACAAAGATGCAGTCGCAGCATATCAAAATAAAGCAATTAAGAAGACAGACATCGACCGAATGGCCGAAGGAAAAAAGAAAACAGGAGTCGACACAGGAGCTTTCCTTATCCATCCATTCACAGGAGAAAAGGTTCCACTGTGGGTAGCAGACTATGTCTTAATGAATTACGGAACAGGAGTTGTCATGGGAGTACCCGCACATGACCAAAGAGACTTAGACTTCGCAACAAGTTATGGATTTAGTATTGTACAAAGTATTCAGTCTGATACAGGTGAAACTTTTGTCTATGACGATGTCGATAAGTACAACGTCAAAGGTGAAATAGTAGAGTCAGGAGACTTTACAGGGATGAGCATTCTTGATGGTCGTAAAAAGATTACAGAGGCGCTAGAAGCTAAGCAGTTGGGAACAGCAAAAGTACAATTTAAGCTCCGCGACTGGAGCATCTCTCGTCAACGGTACTGGGGCGCACCAATTCCAATTGTCTATGACCCAGAAGGAAACGCACATGCAATCCCTGAAGAGCATTTGCCGTGGGAACTTCCTCGCGATGTCGAGTTCAAACCAACGGGAACATCTCCACTTGCACAGAGTAAAGAACTAAAAGAACGTACGGAGAAGATCTTCGGAGCTGGCTGGACACCAGAGGTGGACACCATGGATACCTTTGTCTGTAGTAGCTTCTACCAGTTCAGGTACTTGGCAGAAGGGTCAGACACAGAGTTTGTTCCGAAAGATATTGCAAAGAAGTGGATGCCTGCTGACATGTACATTGGTGGACCAGAACATGCATGTATGCACCTTATCTACAGCCGCTTTGTGACGATGGCTCTTAAAGACTTTGGCTTTATAGATACCGAAGAACCATTCAAGAGACTCGTGCACCAAGGTCTTATTACCAATGGTGGAGCAAAGATGAGTAAGAGCAAAGGAAACGTCGTCAGCCCAGATGCATTTATCGAAAAGTACGGGAGTGATACCTTCCGCATGTACCTAATGTTCATGGGACCCTTTACGGACGGAGGAGACTGGAACGATACGGGAATTAACGGAACAGACAGGTTTGTGAAGCGTCTATGGAGACTATTTGATGAATTCAAGTTCAGCCCTAATGGTAGGGAAGAAAAGGAAGTTACAAGCAAGCTTCATGCCACCATTAAAAAGGTAACAAATGACATGGAGAGGCTACAGTTTAACACCTCTATTTCAGCCCTTATGGAACTCCTTAATCTTCTAGAGAAGGCAGAGAAGATAGATGAAGACACAGCGAAAACTATGATAAAACTCTTGGCTCCACTTGCTCCACATTTAGCAGAAGAGGTCTGGGAAAAGCTTTCAGGAGATGGTTTTGTCATCGACCAAGATTGGCCAACATATGACGAGGCATTACTTGTGTCAGATACACTTACTATTGCTGTTCAGGTAAATGGAAAACTCCGCGGAACTATTTCTGTTGATGCCACTGCTTCAAAAGAAGATATCATAAGCCAAGCAAAAGCAGATCCTAATGTCTCAAAGTTCACAGATGGTGCAGATATCAAAAAAGAAATCTATGTACCAGGGAAGTTAGTAAGTTTGGTTATTTAAAAGGTAATAGAGGCTCTTAGATTTTTTTTATCAAGAGGTCTAGTTCCGCTGTGCTGAATACCAGCTGTATTAACAAGCTCTGATAGTGACTCTGGTGAAAAACGGGAATGGGTTCTGTAAAACTCTTCCTCACCTAATTTTTGACGCCACCTCTTCTCAGTATCAGCCACAAGAAGGTTTTGGACATCCATTTTCGACCTTCCGTCAAGGGTATAATCAATAATTATAAATGATGCTGAACTATGTTTTTCCTTCAGCCTCTCAAGAGTTTCCCTTGCCTCACGCGGCTCCATTAGACATAGGACATAAGAGATATTCACAATATCAAACTGATCTCTGTTCGGACCAAAAACTTGTTCTGTATTTACAACTGAAACATTATTATAGTTAGATGGATTAATATTTGCACCTGGATCAAAGAGAGACAACTTATTTCGAGTTCCCATAATTTGGCACTCTATAAAGGCGCGACCGGCTCCTGTAGGGCCACATCCAAAGTCGAGAATATTAGCCTCACCATTCGTATCAATTTTCTTTTTGTAAATATCTTGCTGATTCATTGCTGCCTCCATATGACAGGCTACGTCGTGAAATAGTGTTGATGCAATCATTACAGTCATAGTAGTATATATAATAGTTAGTAGTCAATACGTGGCTTAACATAGCAAAAAACGACAATTATAGCCAAATTCAGATTGAAAAGTGGTCAATGCTGGTACACTATCGCCGTGCATCATCCTTTCGATAGATATTCGGCATATACAGATGTTGCAGCGCTCAAGGAGTTTAGCGGCAGACCTCTTCGTAAATGTATGAGGGTGAATACTTCAAAGCTTTCTATTGCAGATTTTGAGAAGCATGCCAAAGAGCAAAAATGGAACCTTCAACCAGTGCCATGGTGCCAGGAAGGGTTCTTTGTAGACCGCAAGGACAGAAGCGTTCCACTCGGGAAAGACTTATTGCATGTGCTTGGTTATACCTACATGCAAGAGGCAAGTAGTATGCTTCCGGTTGCCATGCTTGACCCGCGTCCAGGGGAAAAGATTTTAGACATGGCTGCAGCCCCTGGAAGTAAGTCCACACAAATAGTAGCCAGGCTACGGGGTAAAGGTTTTGTCGTGTGTAACGACATGCAAGAGATGAGACTAAAAACTTTGCGTGAAGCACTAAGAAGGCTCAGCTGTATTACAGCGCTTGTAACAAAGAGAAAAGGACAGTGGTTTGGAAAGCACATGGTTGGTCGGTTCGACAAAGTATTAATCGACGCTCCGTGTACAGGGCAGGGGACAGTGCGAAAGGATAAGTCAGCGCTTCAGTATTGCAGCCTCGATTCTATTGGAAAAAATGCAAAGCTACAGCGAGAGCTTATAGAGTCTGCTGTCCATGCAACGAAGATCGGCGGACGCATTGTGTACTCGACATGCACGCTAACGCCAGAGGAGAACGAAGAAGTTGTACTGTCTATTTTGAGAAAGTATCCAGAGCAACTAGAAGCAGTAGACCCACGAACCATTCCGCTTGAAGGCAGAGAGTGGAACATGGATAAAGCAATTGAAGATTCTATGCTCATGCAAAAAGATCTTTCGGACTACACCTCAGACCAACCTATGCTTCGTATATGGCCACAGACATATGATAGTGAAGGATTCTTCTGTGCAGTACTGAAAAAGATTGGACCAACTGCAGAGCCGTTGATGACAGACTTGGTAAAACCACGGGAAGAGATTATTCCTCGTTCTCGCGAAAAGCAGATTTCAAATTACCTGGTAGATCATTTTGGTATGGATCCTATTGGTGAGGATGAAATGCTTGTTGAGCATGACGGTCGATACTTACTGACATCGAAAGCTATTTTTAATTTCAAGTTGCCAACACCAAATGTTGGACTCGGTCTTCCATTTGGAAAAAAGATTGCAAGTGACCCAGTGCTTTTGGACCACGACTTCCTAACCCTCAGAGGATCATCTGCCACAAAGCACATCATAGAACTCACAGATGAGGAGTGGAAAGAGGTGATATCAGGAAAGGACATTGCCTGTAGCGAGGAGCTCTTTGGGCACATAGCATTTAAGTACAATGGTATATGTGTAGGGCGAGGACGTGCAAAGAACGGAAAGTGCAAGAACCAGCTGCCACGGTGGATGATTACAATTAGTAATTAGACTTTTTGTTTACTGGACGGGCTAAAGTCGAATTGCTACTATTGAAATATGGATAATCCTGGATTTGAAAAAATCATTGACTGTTCAGGGGATATTTCATGTTTTCGCACGCTTAATAATAGCGAGCATCAATTCTCTAAAATACAAGAGCGTACTATGATAGAGAGTAGGCAGATAGCTCACAACGTAGTGGATATATCACAGTTAACTCGATTGGCCATTGGCAAGATGCATGTTGAGCTAGGTAAACCGAAAGATGGTTATAGCGGACTTGTGCTATCAAGCTCAAATACAGAAGAGCACGCTGGTGGGCTAGATAAGGTAGCAGAGGGAATTGCTAATCTTTATGGAATCCCAAAGTTTGAAAGTCTAAATTATGCATGTAGTGGATTTCCTGCTGCTGTAGAGGCGGCAATTGCAATGGGAAAAGAAGATCCAGATATGAAAAGAATATTAGTAGTAACAGCTGAAAAATTAAGCGAGATTGTAGATTATAGTGATGAGAATACGTCAGTACTTTTTGGAGACGGTGTTGCAATATCTAGTATTGTGCCAAATGGTAAACATCAAATAATTGATGCTTGGGCTCGTGGAAATATTGATGATCCTAAGAAATGTCTAAGGAAAGAATCAAAAGTGGGCACTAAAATGGCAGACGGTTCAATTAATGAAAATGATAGAGATGTTATTGTTATGGATGGTGGAAGAACGTTATACAAAACAGTGCCTCAGTCATTATTAGACATAGCATGCCATACAAAAGTTGGCCCAGAGGGTATAGATTATATTGTTCCTCACCAGGCAAATGGTAAATTTATTAGTTACATGGAAAGGTTATTACAAAAGCAGTATCCAAATATAGATATAGAAATCATTGGAACAATTGCACATCATGCTAATAGTGCATCTGCATCAATCCCAAGAGCACTGGCTTCTTCCATAGATCGTTTTGAATCAGGCAAAGTGGTTGCGTGCCCTGCAAAGGGTGCTGGAATTAATTACGAAGAAGGTAAGTTAACAGAGGGGTTGGTGTTATTCAAAGTTGGATAGGTATATACTACCCATCCTCTATGGACCCAACTATTGAAATAAAGGCGAAGCTTCCGATCGAAGAACTGGTAGGACAATATTGCCAGATCAAAAAGAAAGGACGTCAGTTTGTCTGTGTCTGTCCATTTCACCAAGACACACATCCAAGTATGCAAGTTTCTCCTGACAAAGGAATTGCATATTGCTTTGCCTGTAATAGTGGAGGAGACATTTTTAGTTTCTATCAAAAGATAGAAGGTGTTGATTTCAAGCAAGCCCTCAAAGATCTTGGTGAAAAGACAGGAGTAAAGGTTGAGGGTCTGAAAGTAGATTCTCCAGTTCAAAAAGACCACAAAGAGCGTATTCGAGATTGCTTAGTAGCTGCCCAGAAGTTCTACGCCCAGCAGCTTACAAAAGACGAGAAAACAAAGCTCTATCTGACATCACGTGGCATACCGGATGAACAGGTAAAGGAGTTTGGCATAGGCGTTGCACCAGATTCTTTTAGCGATACATATCAGTATTTACTAAAAGCCGGCTTTAGTAGAAAGGAAATTGTCGATGCAAGCCTTGGAATCCAAAAAGACTTAGAGGAAGGAAAGATTTACGATCGCTTCCGCAACAGGCTCATGTTTCCGATCCTTGATGGTAATGGAAAAATAGTAGGCTTTGGTGGGCGCACTCTTGGCGACGACGATGCAAAATATATAAATTCAGGTGAGACTCCTTTGTATAATAAGTCTGTAACACTCTATGGCCTTAGTCACGCAAAAGAGCATATACGTGACCAGAAGAGTGTTGTTCTAGTCGAAGGATACTTCGATGTCCTCGCTTGTCATCGCATCGGTATTAAAAATACTATCGCAGTATCAGGTACCGCACTGACAGAACAGCACGTGAAAATATTAAAGCGCTACTCAGACAAAGTTGTATTATGTCTGGACCAAGACAGGGCAGGGCAACAGGCCGCTGAGAGGTCTTATCTTTTGTGTACCGAGGAAGAAATATCAGTGCACACAGTGACACTAGAACAGAAAGACCCAGATGAGGCTGCCGTGGCAGACCCAGATGGTCTCAAGAGAATACTGACTGATGAGACAGTTCCCTACTTGCGTATGGTGATAGACCGCTTAGCAGAAGGTGACACAGTGTCGTCCGAAGGAAAGCGTGCAGCTCTTCAGATCCTTCTTCCTCTTATAAGTGTTATTCAGTCTTCTGTCGAAAAAGAACATTTCATGCAAAAGGCTGCAGCACTTCTTTCGACAACAGAAGTATCACTCAAAGAAGATATAGAAAGGCTAGAACAATCTATTCCACAAATTCCTACATACGATACAGGGCCAACTGCAGATGTAGTGCCGGACCGTAGTGCATTTAGCACGGCAGAGATTGCCTTGGGGCTCTTCGTATTATTCCCAATACATAAAACACTACTTCCAGAACTTATCGAACCTGAAGACCTGTACATCGCGTCATTGTACAGTGCTATTAAAGAGTCACCGACAGTAGAAATCTTAACCCTTGAAATGTTAGACCTTGCTCCGGAGTATCATGAACGGGCATCTATTCTTATGCTGTTTTGTGAACATCATGGATTTTCCGAGTGGAGTGCGACTATGGCAGGACAGGAAATTCGAAAAAACTGCCTGAATGCTAATAAAGAGTACTTACGAAATAAACAGATAGATATAGCCAAAAAGCTTCAGGTTGCTCGTTCTGAGGGTAATTCCACTGAAGAATCCAAGCTTTCACAGCAATACACGCAAGTGCTCAAGCTTGCGAACATGGCATCGAAGTAATGATAAATATGATTTTAAGGCAAGATTCCCTTGGAAATGGCGCCTTTTTCACTATACTGCTCCCGATATGGCTTCACACCCAAGAAAATTCATCGCGCAACCAACAGAAGACGATTTGAAGAATTTGCCAGATGAAGTAAAACATTTGATCAAGAAAGGCCGAGAACAGCGTTATGTAACGCATCAAGAAATTATGTCCGTCGTGCCAATGGCAGAGGCGAATGTAGATTTACTTGATGATGTGTACTCTATGCTTGTCGACCTTGGTATTCAGGTTATCGACGTAAAAGACGCTCTTATCTGGCAGAAGAAGCAAAAAGGAGGGCTGCAGATTCCAGAACCAACAGAGGACTTAGGAGATATCTCTTCTACGGATGACGATGATGACGATATCGATTCTGATGATGAAGAGGAAGCGAGCACTGTTAGCAGCATGAAGTCAGATAAGGACGACATGATGGACGTTGTTGCAACGGCTGGTATTGCCATTGATAAAACGAAGGAACAAACAGACGAAGAGCGTGGACGTCGTAAAAGAGAGCGCGAAGTGGACTTGCTCGAGATTAGTAACGACTCAGTTCGTATGTATTTGAGCGAGATTGGACGTGTTCCATTGATCGATGCGAAGAAAGAAGTAGAACTTGCTCGTCGCATCCGCAAAGGAGACGCATCAGCAAAGCAACAACTTGCAGAGGCAAACCTTCGATTGGTTGTTTCTATTGCAAAGAAGTACATTGGACGTGGTCTTTCATTCCTCGATCTTATTCAAGAAGGAAACATTGGACTCTTCCGTGCTGTTGAAAAGTTTGATCCTGAACGTGGATTCAAATTCTCTACATATGCAACATGGTGGATCCGTCAGGCGATCACACGCGCCATTGCAGACCAAGCTCGTACAATTCGTATTCCTGTGCACATGGTGGAAACAATCAACAAGCTGACACACACTCAGCGTCGTTTAGTACAGGAGCTTGGACGTGAGCCAACAGTTGAAGAGCTAGCGGTAGAAATGGAGATGGATATCAAGAAAGTGCGACACATTCAGAAAATTTCACAGGATATCATCTCACTGGAGTCTCCAGTGGGATCTGAGGAAGACAGTAAGCTTGGTGACTTTATCGAGGATGAAGAGGCTGTAAACCCATTCGAGGCAACAAACAGGCAACTTAGAAAAGAAAATGTCCACTCTATGCTCGAATTCTTAACCCCTCGTGAGCGAAAGATTATCGAAATGCGATTTGGACTGGGTGACGGTATCGGACACACTCTTGAAGAAGTTGGAAAAGAGTTTGGTGTTACTCGTGAGCGTATTCGACAGATCGAAGCGAAGGTTCTCCAGAAAATGCGAGATCACCCACGTTCTATGACTATCCGTGAACATGGTGGAGCGCCAAAGCGTATTGGATTCTCTAACTCTACAAAGTATAACTCTGAAGAGTCTGCACAGTCTGGTGCATCATATGTCGACTTCATGCGAATGCTTGAGGAGGATATGAAGCGTAACGGAGATCCTTGTAAGAAATGTGGAAAGGGAACACTTGTACCACTCTCAAAAGAAGGTAAGAAGATCAACAAGTGTGACAGTTGCGCAGACGAAACAGACGTACTATAAAAAAACACCCTCAGGAGAGGATGCTTTTTTACTATGTGCGAATATTATTTACTGCACTTTGCGCCTCCTACAAGCTTTTTAACTCCTGCAAGACCGACAAGTACGTATACAACATCTTCTGCGTATGGAACGCTTCCGAGTAGCATGTGGACTACGTTAAGATCAGAACCAATAAGGTTTCCAAGGCCTACAAGACCCCAGTTAATAGCTCCGATAAGAATAAGGTAACCACAGATTTTACAACAGTTCATGAGATGGTGGGAAAAGAATTAGATGCCAAATGGCAGATTTAATTAAGACTATAGCAGCATCTGTTACAGATGTACTCTTGCAGCAATCAAATATCATTGTAAGGTTAGTTTTTGAGAGATCGGTTGATGTGCAAAGTATCGAGTTCTGCTAGCATGCAAACATGACCAAAATAAAGACGGCTCAGTCGGGACCTGCAACAAAAAATGCATTGCGAAAGCTTGTCACAAAAAATGACGAACACTTTGCAAAGGCATATGCAATACTCAATGAGCAACAGAAAATTGCTGTAGATACAACGGATGGGCCTGTCATGGTGGTCGCCGGACCGGGGACAGGAAAGACACAGGTTTTAGCGCTTCGTACTGCCAATATATTACGGAGCACTCAGATGAAACCGGGGAATATTCTCTGTCTTACATTTAGCAAAAGCGGGGCGACTGCAATGAGAAATCGCTTGCGAGAGATCATCGGGCCCGATGCATATGGGGTAACAGTAAATACCATTCATGGCTTTTGTAATGACATTATCGTGTCCAACCCAACTGTTTTTGAGCAGTGGTCATCCATGGAACAAATTAGTGATGTAGAGCGCTTTAAAAGCTTGAACAAAATAATTGATCAACTACTTCCGGGGCTGGCTATTGTAAACGCAAAGTCACCATATATGAGAACGAAAGACATACTTGGTCGAATGTCTGAAATAAAGCGTGAGGGGGTGTCAGATCCAGCAGATCTGTATCGCATTGCAGATGAATATGCAGAGATCATGGCACATAAAAGTAAAGAGGGGACGAAGGTGCATAAAAGAAACCTTCTTGCTGCAGTAAAGTTCCGTGAACTCATCGATATTTATTGTAAGTATCAAGAAATGCTAAAGGCTACAGGACGATATGACTATGAAGATATGATCTTAAACGTTATCAAGGCGTTAAAAGAAGAGGATTGGCTTCTAGCATCGTTGCAGGAAAGGTACCAGTACATACTTGTCGATGAATTTCAGGATACCAATGGATCTCAGTACGAACTCATAGAACTTCTTAGTACAGACCCAACGGCAGACAGTAAGCCAAATATTTTTGTAGTAGGGGATGACGATCAGGCAATATATCGCTTTCAAGGTGCGAATCTTAAAAATATTCTCTCATTCAGAGAACGGTTTGCCAAAGCTCCAGTTATTACACTGACACAGAGCTACAGGTGTACTCAGCCAATACTGGATGCTGCAGAAAACTTGATATCACAAAACACAGAACGCCTTGTGGGAAAGATAGAAGGCATGGATAAGCACTTAGTTGCAGCAGCTCAGGAAGGAGGAACCCCGCCAGTACTCCTGGTAAGCGCAAGTGATATGAGTGAGCCATGGATGATTGCAGATCTAGTCGAAGAGCGAACCCGAGAGAGGGTAGATCCATCAGAGATTGCAGTACTGGTACAAACCAACAGAGAACTTTTAACATTGTACGATGTCTTTAAGGCACGCAGTATCCCATCCGTTCTATCTGGAAAGCTAGACTTACTGTCACATCCTCTTGTCAGTCAGGCGATTGCAATACTTCAAGCAATAGACACGCCAAAGGATAATATGGTTGCAAATGCACTATCGTGTGAATGTTTTGGCTGTCATCCCGCAGATCTTGCAGAAGTATTTGCAAAGGCACGTGAAGAAAAGGCGAGCATTGTCAATATTCTTCTAGGATTTGATAAGGAGGACAGTACTATTTCCCTGAGAAATCCAGAGAGAATCCTCTCAGCACGAGACTGCTTCTTGCAGCTGCAGCTTAATGCAGAGCGTCGAACAGTTATCGAAACACTTGAGCATTTATATAGGGATACTGGTCTTCTAGAAAACATGGAAAAAGGACACATGGACATCGTGGACTTCGCAGCAGCAACAGAGTTCTTTGACCGCGTAAAACAACGTGCATATGAACAGCCTCAGTTTGGTTTCAAAGAATTCCTCAATGACATAGAATATTATACAAACCCAGATTACGGCAGTCTTCGACTAACGTATGATCTTCCACACCTTACAGAGTCTGGAGTACAGCTTATGACTGCTCATAAGAGTAAAGGGCTAGAGTTCCACACAGTGATCATTTCCAACTTCAGAGAGGGGCACTGGGACAAAAGAAGAAATCCGCCATCGGTCGCAGTACCAGAAGACTTGATGTTTGGGTGGGAGAAAGACCAAAAGAGTTATGAAAAAAATCAAGATGAACGAAGGGTTGCATTTGTGGCTATGACTAGGGCTAAACGAGAATTAATATTTACATGCCCACACGAACTTACTTCAGGGGATAGTACAAAAACAGTCGCACCTTCGGGCTTCTTTGCAGAGTCGGGTGACCTTCCAGAAGAGCACAGAGAAGTAGAGCATCCAGAGCAAATGTCGACCCTGCTACAAGTACCACCAAGAGAGTTCGATGCAGAATTCGAAACATTCCTTCGGCGTCGCATAGAACATTTCTCCTTGTCGCCCACGTCGCTCAATCATTTTTTGGAAGATCCTCTCATGTTCTTGGAATTAGACTTGTTACAACGTCCCCAGGCAAAGCAGCCACACTTCGCTTATGGAAATGCTATTCACCACGTGATGGCAAAATGGGCAGATGGTGTGTCATCTGGCAGTCCGCTTTCTATGAAAGAAGGAGTGGACCTCTTCACCGAGCATCTTAATCAAAAAGAACTATTGACCAATAATGAACGTGATCGTCTCACACATTTGGGCATCAATACATTGACTCGGTATTTTGAAACATCACTCATACCACCATATCCAGTCATTCACAAAGTGGAGTTCGGTATTAATGCACGTATCGGAGACATCCCAATTAAAGGAAAAATCGACCGTATAGATTTAATGGAACCAAACTCGACATCTGCGATTATCATTGACTTTAAAACCGGAAAGCCAAAGACAGAAAAACAGATTGTTGACTACGGGTACTTTCGCCAGCTTGTATTTTACGGAGTACTTATTGAAGCAGGATACGGAATGCTTCAACCCAAGGAATACATCTTAGACTTTGTGGGAGAGTCAGAGCTTGACCCCATTCAGCGTCGATTCACGGTATCAGAACAGGATAAAATAGAGCTAAAACAGGTGATAGAAGCAGTCTGGACAAAGATACTTGCACTGGATTTCACACCAGTCTAAATTGGCTATAGTTAGCCATGATAAATAAGATCGGATCCAACCACAGGCTCGATTATCATCAAATATCCTTACACGAAGATTTTCGAACAAGTTCCCAAATGCTTGTTGATATAAGACAAGAGACAGTCGAAAGAATGAGGGTTGATAGTAACCTCGAGGAGCCAGAACGAACAAGGATTGCAGGGCGTGCTGAAGAGCTTATTCAAAGCTTGGAAGAGATTGCTCTTGAGGCAGCAGAATCTATTCATCTTATGTCCACGCCTGAGGGCGAAGTAGATGCATTGCAATCGACTGATTATCTTCAGCAGGAGCTAGTACGGACAGGTATATTAATAAGGCTCAAGGAATGGAAGAGTAGGCACGATTTACATGCTAAGCATATTAGTAGAGAGTCTGGTGGCAAAGTCGACACAGGATCAAGTGAAAAAAGTGTATATGAAATAATTGTCCGAAACCTTCGAGAGGACTTAAGTGGTTTATCAGAGGAGAGTGAATGCTTTCGTGCTCTTCTGATTATTAAGGAGATTCAGAATCGAAGAGGTGTAATGAGTCTGACTTTTTTAGCTACACCCGTAAGCTCCATACGAAACCTGACAGCAACTGTTGTATCTAGTGCAATCTTCTTCGGTGTCACGACAGGGGTTACACTGGGAGTTGCCTCAACGGGTATTCAGTATGCATCAAACGGCATAGATAAATGGACTATGTCACAAAAGCTGTCAGTTCCAGAGAAAAATGCACTAGATACTATATATGCATATGAAAAAAAGGACAGAGGCATGCTCATACTCCTTATGGCAAAGGCAGGTGTAAGCGGAAATATCGAAGATTTATTATCAGCTAGAGCAAGTGCATAAGATAATCTCGCAACTGTTGTACAGCCCTTCCTCTGTGGGAGAATTCATTCTTTTCATCGATACTCATGGCACTGTATACCTTATCGAAGCCTTCTGGGATAAAGCATGCAGAAATAGGGAGACCTGGTAGGTAGTCTGCCTCAAGCTCTGGGGTAATGGTGCCTTCGCATGTGCCTTCAAAGATATGATGATCTCCACTAGGATCTATATAGGCAAGGTTACACACAAATCGAGCCTTCTTGTTTTGCTCTGCCTGCATGCGTTCTAAGAAGTATGATATCCATTCTTCATCCGAAGCCTGGGCACCTGCGCCCCAGCGCCTAGTGTAGACGCCAAGCTCGTTTTGTATGGCTTCAACAATGATACCAGAGTCATCTGCTATTGTGGGAATTGATCCTCCATGCTCGAAGAAGTGCTTCGCTTTGAGCAGTGCGTTCTCTGCATAGGTTGTACCGGTTTCTTCAGGCTCTATTGTTATTTGTAAGTCTGCAGGAGAAAGAAGCTCTAGGTCAAGGTCTCCAAGTACTTCAGATATTTCTATATGTTTTCCCGGATTATTGGTGCCAACGAGAACTTTCATTATTGCGCGATTTTATCAATATAGACTTCGCGTGCTTTGGCTCCATTACTTGGTCCAATCAAGTTTTTCTCTTCCATGATATCAAGAAGCCGAGCAGCTCGTGCGTAACCAACTTTAAGATGCCTCTGTAGCAAGCTTGCAGAAGCTTTGTTCGTCTCTTGTATAACTCGTACAGCGTCAAAGAAGAGGTCGTCTCCACCATTGTCATCAGCATCAAGATCGATGTAACTTCCGTTACTTTCCTCGGTGCCATCTTCATTTTCTCCGATATCAATCTGTTCAGTTACTTTTCCACCACCTGCAATCTTCAGAGAATTAATCACACGTTCAACTTCCTTTCCAGATGTAAGAATTCCCTGCATACGCCTAGGATTTGAGGTATCGGCATTCATGAAGAGCATATCTCCTCGTCCGAGAAGATCTTCAGACCCAATAGAATCGAGGATCGTACGAGAATCCACAGCAGATACCGTTCTAAATGCAATACGTGTCGGGATGTTCGCTTTAATAAGACCGGTAATAACATCCACACTCGGACGTTGCGTTGCAATGATCAAATGCATACCAGTAGCTCTAGCCATCTGCGCAATACGCGCGACCATTGTCTCTGTGTCACGTCTGTACTGGCGCATCATAAGGTCTGCAAGTTCATCGATAACAATGACAATACGTGGAAGAACACCTTCTTCTTCCATTTGTTTCTCATTAAACTCATCGAGGTTTCGTACCTTTGCCTCGGAGAAGCGATGAAGTCGTCGTCCCATCTCTGCAACAGCCCAACGCAAAGCCTGTAGTGCTCTTTCTGCTTCGGTGATAACAGGGGTAAGCAGGTGAGGAATACCGTCGTATGGCATAAGCTCAACACGCTTTGGGTCGATGAGAATCAGCTTTAGTTCGTGCGGTGCATTTTGATAGAGTAGTGAAATAAGGAACGAGTTCATACAGACAGACTTACCAGCACCTGTTGCTCCTGCAATGAGGAGGTGAGGCATCTCATCAAGAGCCACCACCACTGCTTGGCCAGAAACGTCTCTTCCGAGTGGGAGTGTCAGTGGTGAAGTACTTTCGGTAAATTCTGGACTCTCAAGCATTTCTCGCAAGTGCACAGTGGTCCGTTCACTGTTTGGCATTTCGATTCCAACAAGAGCTTTTCCAGGAATAGGTGCCTCAATACGAAGGCTAGGAGCTGAAAGAGCCAGGGTAAGGTCGTCTTTCAGTGCGGCAATCTTACTCAGTTTCACTCCTTCAGATGGCTTCAGGGTAAACTGTGTCACAGTTGGTCCTGGGTGAGCATCGCGCATTGTGACTCTAATATCGAACTCTTCCAACTTTTCCTCAATAAGCTTTGCCTGCATCTTTAGTTCTTCATCATTTACTTTAAGCTCACTCTGGGAGGTATCAAGTAGGTCATATCCTGGGAATGTCCATTCTTCGAAACGCGTATCTTTCATTTGCAGTACATCTTCAATAGTTTTTCCAATAACTTTTTTTGTTCTAGCCTTTATACTGCTTTGTGCAAAAACAGGTCGAACAATGTTTAATTCTGGAGCTTCACCATCTTCTTCGACAAGATCGTCATCTTCCTCATCCTCCTCTTCCTCCTCTTCCTCATCTTCGTATTCATATTCCTCTTTGGGAGCCTTGCGTCGCTTTTTTTTCTGTGGAGGGAAAAGGAAAGATTTTAGTGATTCAACGATTCCACCAAAGTCTGGCTCGAAAGAGATAAATAGCCCACTCACAAACAGTGCACCCAGAACAGTGTATCCCACAGACCGACTCGCAAATACAAGGAACGGTAAACTCATCATAAAGCCGATAGCCCCTGCAAGTTCATCACGCTGACTTGCAATGTCTTCAAGTGGGGCACCGATATGCACCATACCAAGAAAAGAAAGAAGGCAGAGGACAAGTCCAACAGACCTTTTCATTTCAAAGGCAGTCTCACGGGTGAACCAGTGAAGGAGTCCAGAGCCTATAAGGAATGATGGAAATATCATGCTCCATGAGCCAAAGAAGAATGCCATTGCTGTATTCATGCTCTGGCCAATCATTCCTGCATCCTGCTTCAAGACGAGGAGTAGCAAGATACCGGCAGCCATTTGGGCTGTCCCAGAGATGAGCCGCTCAGTTTCTGGTGCAAGGTGTAGGGAGCTCTTCTTTGCTCTCTTACGCCTACGCCGTGTTCTGCGTCTTCTTCTTTTAACCATATATTAAGAGTATACCAGATACTTGAGTAATTGGAATGTCAGAGTTTCCCTCTAGGTGTAGCTAATACCATCTTTTCATTAAGGTAAAACTGTACTTCTGATATACTGCACACATGAAAATTATGATATTTGGATCAAAGGGCTTTATGGGGCAGTATTTTCTGTCTGCATTTCCAGATGCTATTTGTCCATCGGTCGATATTGCAGATGCTCCGAAAGTTGCAGAAGTTTTGGATGCCGAGAAGCCAGATGTCGTGATTAACGCTGCAGGAAAGACTGGTCGTCCGAATGTTGACTGGTGTGAGGATCATAAGATAGAAACCATTCATAGCAATGTACTCGGACCTCTTGTTCTTCTAGAGGAATGTGACAAGCGAAATATTTATATGGTGCACATTGGAACAGGGTGTGTGTATTCAGGAGGACCAGAGACAATGTATAGCGAAACAGATGCTCCGAACTTCTTTGGAAGTTTTTATAGTAGAAGCAAAGGGCATATCGACCAATTGCTTAATGACTTCCCAGTATTAAACATTCGTTTGCGTATGCCTTTTGATGGTACTAACTCAGAGAGAAGCTTGATCAACAAGTTAAAGAAGTATGAAAGAGTCATCGATACTGATAACTCTATGACGTACATTCCAGACTTGCTAGCTGCCACGAAGACACTTATAGAAAAGAAGGCAACTGGGCCATATAATGTTATAAATCCAGGTTCTATGAATCCATATAGGATTATGGAGCTATACACAGAGATTGTTGATCCGAGCCATACATTTGAAAAACTAGAGCTCGAAGACCTTTCAGAAGTTGCAACAGCTGGACGCAGTAATTGTGTCCTCGATGGCAAGAAACTAGAGGATGAGGGCATTTCTATGCGACCGGTTGAGGATGCTGTTCGGGAAGCACTCGAGAAGCTTAAAAATTCATAACTAGAAATTGCTTGAGATAGAAGGATTCTTCTCTACAATATGTTCAACGTGGGTCGGTACCGAAGTGGTCAAACGGGTCTGGCTGTAAACCAGATGTCTCTGACTTCGCTGGTTCGAGTCCAGCCCGGCCCACCATATATAATCTGTGATATAGTACGTCCACTATGGATTACGATGTCGTTATTGCTGGCGCTGGACCTGTTGGACTCTGTCTTGGGCTCCGTCTAGCACGCGAAGGAAAGAGGGTTCTTATTTTGGAGAAGAATGCGACAACACATGAACATTCTCGTGCGCCAGGTATTTGGTGTAAGACACAAGATATTTTGGAAAGCCTCGGTGTTATGGAAGAATTTGAAAAGCAATCTATCACCATGAACGCATTACAGATGCATGATGTTGATAGCGATCGTATTATTTTAAGGGTCCCACTTGATGACATTAAGCATTTGACAGGGTATCCGAGAATTATGGTTATCCCACAGTCACGAACAGAAAGGATTCTTGCAAAGGCTGTAGGGCAAACAGAGGGTGCTGACCTGAAGTTCTCTTCCGAGATAACAGGGTTTACGCAAGATAAGGCATCAGTCACTGTGGAGTGGAGTGAAAATGGGAAGACACAGAGTGCTACAGCCGAGTACCTAATAGGCTGTGACGGAGCACATAGCACAGTTCGCGAAATTCTTGGTTTCCATCTGGAGGGTGAAACCTATGGCATGGAGATTGCACTTGCAGATATACGACTAAAAGATGAGCGCACAGGTCCAATGATTTCTACAGATGGTGTTATCGTTCTTGCAATAAAGATCGAAGCTGATCTTTGGCGGATGATTTTGATCCATGCACGAAAAGAAGAAATGTCTCTTGAGGAGCGCATTGTAAAAGCAGCAGGTCAGTTGTTTCCTGGAAAGAGTTATGAAGATGTGTGGAGTAGTGAGTTCAGAATTCACAATCGCATTAGCTCGGACTTTGTTGAGGGACGAGTAGCCCTTGCGGGAGATGCAGCCCACCTTAATAGCCCTGTGGGAGGGCAGGGGATGAACGCAGGAATTCAAGATACAGAAGTTCTCGGAAATATTCTTTTATCAGCACTCGATGAAAACAAGCCATCACACCTGGAGGTGTACAGTCACTATAGAAAGGCAGCAGTAAAGGGCGGCGTAAACCGGTTTACCGATATCCTGACAAACGTTCTTTTTGTCTGGAAGGGGAGAATCCTAAAGCTCGTCATGCGAACATGGAATATCATGCTACGTGTTCCGTTTATTCGAAAACGATTCGTGAGAAAGATTACAATGCTGTCTTAGGATAATATATATCTATAACATAAATACAAATTGACACAAGTATACGCACTCTTAGAGCGATTTGGCTCCGTTTGGCAATATTCCTCAAAAATTGCTACCCATTTGGTAAAAAGGCGAGTATAGTGCCCCGGATGAAAAACGATAACGACGCACAACCAGCTGAGCCCTCTGGCTTTCAGGAGATGGGTATCAGCGAAGACCTCTTAAAGATCCTCAATGCACGAGGCATAACGAAACCGACCCCAATTCAGCATCAGGCTATTCCCGTGGCACTTCAAGGGAAAGATCTCATTGGTGTAGCGCAAACTGGTACAGGAAAGACCTTCGCATTTGGACTACCACTTATTCAGCACCTAGCTGCAGGAAAGAAAAGAGCACTTATCGTGCTTCCTACACGAGAACTTGCATACCAAGTAGACGATGCCTTAAGGCCATTTGCTAATGCCGTTGGTATCAAGACTGCTGTCTTTGTTGGAGGATCACCAATGTACCTTCAGAAAAAGGCATTAAAGACGAACCCACGAATTTTGGTAACTACTCCTGGTCGACTTAATGACCACTTGGACCAAAGGACGGTAACGCTTAAGGAGGTTGAAATATTGGTTTTGGATGAAGCTGACCGAATGCTGGATATGGGTTTCAAGCCTCAAATTAACAAGATACTAAGTCAGATCCCACGTGAGCGTCAGACGTTGCTCTTTTCAGCAACAATGCCACAAGGAATTGTAAAACTTGCAACAGCAGAGATGGATATGCCACTGCGCATCGAGGTAGCGCAGGAAGGAACAACAGCAACAAATGTGGAGCAAGAGCTTATTATCGTAAAACAGCACGATAAGTTACAACTATTAATATCACTACTAAAGGAGCATCAGGGAAAAATTATCGTTTTCTCTCGTACAAAGCATGGTACAAAGAAGATTACAAAAGTACTGAACGATGAAAGGTTCAAAGCCGCAGAGATCCATGGAAATAGAACATTGGGACAGAGAAGAGCTGCTCTTGCAGGCTTTAAGACAGGTGCAAGCAGAGTGCTCGTTGCAACAGACGTTGCATCTCGTGGTATCGATGTTTCAGATATTGCGGTAGTTATTAACTACGACCTTCCAGATGACGCAGCAGATTACGTTCACCGTATTGGACGTACGGCACGTGCTGGAAAAGAGGGTAAGGCTATTTCTTTCGCAACACCAACTCAAGCAGGTCATATTCGTGATATAGAGAGGCTAATCCGTACACCTATTCCACGAAAGGCACATGCTTCTCTTCCAACAGTTTCAATGGAAAGAGGGGGCGGAGGAGGTGGACGACCACCACGACGAGGAAGTGGAGGAGGAAGAAGCTCTGGCGGGTATTCATCAGGACGAAGTTCTGGAGGTTCATCTGGTGGACGAAGTTTCAGTAGTAGGAAACCGAAACCAAGCAGCGGAGGAAATAGGCGTCGTCGTTAATAAATTTTCGATTTCATAATCTGTCGACTATGTTCATTTAATGATAGATCGTGTAAGACATTCAGAAAAGAATAGAAACCAAGACCTTCTCGATGACTTCGATACTCTTAAAGATAAGTGGTATGATATGTTCCCAGAGCCTTTTGGGGCAATTGAGCAGTCGGAGAACTCAAGTCAGTGGTTATTTGATAGAAGTCAGAGTAGGGTAAATGGAGGTTCATCCTATAATTAACCCACTTCTCTATGATAGACTTTTCAAGTATTAACTTCATTGCTGTTCTCATGGCATCTATTGCATCTATGGCAATTGGTTTTGTCTGGTATAACCCAAAGGCATTTGGTAGTGCGTGGATGAAATGTATTGGCATGACCGAAGCAGATCAAAACAAAGAAGATATGAAGAAGTCGGTGGGAATAGGATTCATTGCTACTGTTATTAGTATGACATTTATTGCTCTTATATTAGAGATTATTGGTACATCTACTATAACTGAAGCAGCAACCGTTGCTGTTGTTCTATGGGTAGCAACAGCGCTTCCAGGGGCATTACATGGCGTTGCGTGGGAGAAGCATCCTATGCATCTTGTGTACATTAATACCGGTAATGCGCTGGTGACATATATCGTTGGTGCTGTCATCTTGCAATGGTGGCCTGCATAACTTACACTTTCGCTCCTACTTTCTACTTATGATGACTATGTCACCAAAACTTCTTATTCCACTATTTGCTCTCGCAATTTTACTTTCCGCATGTACAACGTCAGTTGTAACTAATGAGGATCGAGAATTACCAATGCCAACTGAGTTAGAAGGTCTTAGAGATTCAAGGTCAACATTTACAGGAACATTAAATGAAGTTCTTTCAGACAGCTTGTTTGCATTTGTTGGATCAAAAGGAGATATCATCTCACATGAATGTAAGTTTAATGAATTTACAACAGAGGTCGTATTTGACAATGGTATGCCAGTGTCACTAACAGCATCTATCGCTATTAATAGCCTCGAGACTGATACAGGAAAACTGACAGCACACCTATTAACAGATGATTTCTTCTCAGCAGAAACATACGAGACGGCAACTTTCGAGTCTACGTCTATTGTGATGAATAAAGGAGAAGACTTCACAGTTACAGGTACTCTTACTATAAAAGATGTGAGTAATGAGGAGGTTATTACAATGGTCATCAACGAAGAATACGTTCAGGCAAGTCATACAATAGATAGAACAGCATATTCTATTGGCGGACCTACAGAAGGCCTAAAGGCTGTAAATGCAGCGATTCCACTAGAGATCAAAGTAGAGCTTCAGTAATTACTGATTTCCCAATTGGCTTAAAGCAGATGTGGCCCTGGTATTGCCTGGGTCATGTTTGAGTACTTCAGTAAATTGCTCGATAGCCATACCGATCTTATTTCGATCTGCATAGGCAATACCAAGGTTAATGCGAGCGGCGACGAATCTTGGTTCTAGGTCTACTGCTTTTTCTAGGCTCTCTAGGCTCTCTCTATTTCTACCTACCTTCTTATAAGCAGAAGAAAGGTTGAAGTGCACCTGTGGAAAGAAGGGGTTAATCTGAAGTCCCTTTTCAAGTATGGCAATTGCATCATCTATCTGTCCTGCTTGTATATATAAAGACCCTAGGTTTACATATGGGGTGACCAGAAGAGGGTTCGCTTCAATTGCCTGTTCATAGTATTGCCGCGCCATAGAACCATTTCCAACTTGCATGAGCATAAGACCTTTACCCTGTAATGCAAGAGCGTTTTTAGGGTTTAGGCGAAGTGCTTCATCGTAGTGGTTTCGAGCAGCATGAATATCGCCTTGTTCCCTTCGTGCAGAACCAAGATTGGCAAGGATCTTACTTTCCCCCTCTTTAATATCCGATGTGGTTCGGCTGTGTTCCCGGCTCAGAGCTAGAGATGTTTCATAGTGCTCGATTGCCTTATCTGTTTCACCTGTGCTTCTTAGATGGTTTCCAATGTTGTTATAGGCAATGGCAGAATTTGGGTAGGTATCGATAGCATTCTGGAAAAGAGTTGCCGAGTTGGTCCAGGTAAGAGATTGCATATTACAACCAATTCCAAGTCCTATAAGTACTGCAATAGACCCATAGTTTACAAAATTGTTTTGGCGAATGTAGGATCCGACTATAAACAACAGTCCAATCATTCCGGCATATGCATATCTGTCTGACGCAAAGTAGATGAAGTCCCCCTTAGAGAAGTTCAGTACACTTGGTGACACACAGAGGGTAAACCATGCAAGTCCGAAGAAGATCGCCTTTGTACTTTTAAGCGAATATATTCCAATGCCAATAATGGCAATCATAACAACCAGAGGTAGTAGAAGTGTTGGGTTTGTAAGGCTGACGTCACTCGTAAATGGATAGAGGACAGAGAGGTGAGTCGGAACAAAAAACTTTTCTATATAGAAGATGAAACTCTTCGTTGGAATAAGTATCTTCTCAAGAAGGGTTGAGCTTCCAAGAACACCTGTTTTCCCAAACACAGCAATGACTGCAAAAATACCCGAAAGTACAAAGTAGGGGATTTTCTCTTTCATCATATTCTTTGTCATATTCCGAGCCTCTTTCCAGTCGATAAGAAGAAGAAGTACAGGAAGTCCAATAACAGTGACTTTCGCAAGAAGCCCTAGTGCAAAGGCAGAAATAGACACGTAGTAGTGGCAGCGTTGGCTGGTACGCCTATAGGAAATGTAGCTAAGAACAGATGCAAGAAGCCATGCAATAGACAGAAGGTCTTTACGGGCACTAGCCCAGACAACAGCTTCGGTGTTAAGCGGATGCAGTGCAAAGACGAGCCCGAGGAATAGTGCAATCCATCTCTTGTGCATCATGGTGGCAAGAAGCCATGTTATAAGAAGGCTATTGACCAGGTGCAATGCGAGATTGTGAAAGTGGTACACAGAAGGATTGATACCTCCAATCATGTAGTCCAGTTGATAGCTTATTAGGGTCAGTGGAATGTAGAGTTCAGGGTCGTACGTCGTAAAGACGGTATAGAGGTTTTTTAGTGTTATTCCTCTGATTGCAGGGTTCTCGTAGATAAGCATGCCGTCATCCCATCGTACAAACCCAAAAGAAAGCGAAGGCCCGTAGACAATCAGGAGTATAAAAAAGAAGAGTCCAACGATGCTGAGCAGCACGGATCTCTTTGGAAGAATGTCTAATGGGGAGGCAAAATTCATGCCTAGATACTACATTGCGATGTCCGCAATGTCTCGTAGAAGTACACCAATACCATAGGCAACAAATGCGCCAAGTGCCCCAACAGTAACAATTTCGATAGGCCCACGGAAGATGCGTTCTTTTGTCACGATGCTTCTTGTAAGCCCGAGTATCGCTAGTGCTCCGAAAGTTGACCAAATGGCAATGGTAAAGCGGCTATCTGCTTCTAGACGAAGTAGGTATGGAAGGAGTGGAATAGAACCAAATACCAAAAAGCTAGAAAACGTCATTAGTCCATGCACAACAGGGTGCCCTCCCGAGTCGCGTATCATTCCATGCTCTTCAGCCATCATGACATCTGCCCAGACGTCTTTATCACTGGTGATAATATCGACAACACTATCCAAGTCTTTCCCCGTAAACCCTTTTCTTTCGTACGCCTCACGTACTTCTTCTTTTTCGATCTCTGGAATTTCCTCTATTTCATCCATCTCTTCTTTTCTAAGTTTTTCAAAATGGTCCATCTCAGACTTAATAGCAAGGTACGATCCTGTTCCCATAGAAGTGCCATCGGCTACGAGGTTTGCAAGTCCAAGAATAATAACGACGTAGTGCGGTAGGTCTGCTCCAACTGTTCCTGCAACGACCGCAAATGTCGTTACAATTCCATCGTTACCGCCATAAACAATATCTTGAATAAATGGACCAAGTTTAGAACCATGGCGTTCTTCAAGCTTATGTTCTTCAAGCCGCTGCTTTATAGTCTCATCAGTAGTCATTTTATGTAGTGTACACTGAAAGCGCTTTTTCGCAATCTCTCATCTAGGTAGTGCTGATGTACAATATTAATCATGTTGAAGCCAAAGATTATTGTAGCTTTCATTGCAGGCATGATTGCAGTGTTTTCCGGTAGTGTTGTTGCACAGCAGTTTGGAGGACTTCTTTTTCCAGACGTAGTGCCAAATGATTATTTTTATGATTCAGTTAATCGATTCGCAAAGAAAGGAACTATCACAGGGTATGACTCTGGTCGGTTCGGTCCACACGACTATGTAACGCGCGGTCAGGTTGCAGTTATTTTAGATAGATACGACCAGCAGACAATAAGCTTGATGCGAAACCAGATAGCGCAGATTAGAGGGCAATTGGGTCTTGGTGCATGTGGTGATGGGTCTATTCAGGTTGGCGAAGAGTGTGATGATGGTAATTCATTAAATGGAGATGGTTGCACGGTTGACTGCCAAGAAGAGATTCACTGTAGTGGTGGATACAAGATAGGGGACAGGTATCCAGCACCAGACGGGTGTAATATCTGCTCTTGTACAGAAGCTGGTATTGCATGTACCGAGAGAGCGTGTACGCAAAAGAAATGCTTCTCTAGTGCTGAATGTATTCAAAGCGAAGTGTGCTCTGTTGAACAAGGTGATTGTAGATATCCTTGTCCAAAGGGTGCTGTATGTATTCAGGCATGTGCAGGAGTATGTATTCCGCGCGCAGCCACAACAATTTGTGGTAATGGCACATGTGAAGATGGTGAAACAGCATTCCCAGATAGAACAGGGGCAAGTCTATATTGTCCGCAAGATTGTGATCTTGGAGGACCAGTATGTGGAGATGCAATTTGTGCAGCTGGGGAAAGCGATGAATACAGAATTGGGGACAATGGTCCTGAATTATTGCGTCGTGGAACATGCCCAGAAGACTGCGAAGGTGGCTTAACCTCATGTGAGCAAAAGAAGAAAAGTATAGACGTTCTGTTTGATAGGAATGTGAAATGCGAAGAGGATTCAGACTGTACGGTATTTACACGCGGATGCAGTCCATACCTCACGTGTGGGAAGGCAGTACAGAAAGATCAGATCATCATGGTTACGTCAGAGGTGCTGAAGTACGCAGATGAATGTGCTACAGAAGAACCGACACTCTGTGCTAGTTGTTTACCAAGCAGTGCCCAGTGTATAAATAACGTCTGTACTGTTGTACAGGGAGATCTTTAAAACTGGTATGTCTTATTAAAACAATGCTTTGTGGCAAACCACAACGCTGCAATACTTCCGAGTACGATAAATACAATACCTCCTGCTCCTGTTTCTGGTTGTCGAGTTGGTCCACTATTAGAGAAAGATGTTGGGGCTGGTGCAGTATTTGGAGCATCTCCAAACGCAGATTCAATAGGATTCCCATCACCGTCAAACGGATGAATACGTACACTATCTGCTGTGTATGGGTTCTGTGGAATGTTTGAACCTGATGGTGCAGCTACTGGCGTTGGCGCAGGTGTATCGAAAGGAGATGATGGTGGTGGAGTTGTTGTATTTACATCGTTTCCTCCCTGTGGGACATTGCCAAAGACATCATTATCCAAAAGAGATGTAATATCTTGGAAGTCATCAGCAGCAGTTGTCGTGATGATAATCACTCCTTGGATGTCTGAAGAGGTTGCAGACGTGTAGTTATACGATCCTGCTGGCATATCCAGAGTGATAGTAAAGTTGTCACTTTCTCCTTGGAAGAGTGTTTTTGTCTGAAGACAGTACCCTGTATCACTACAGAGCTCTTGGGACTCTAAGATATGTGGAATTGCCTGATTGTTTGTCCACGTGATTGTTTGCCCATGTTCTACTTCCAGGGTGACTGGTGAAAGGCCATCTGCTGTGATTACGACATTTTTCTGTTGATCTCCACTAGACACTTGTCCAGTAAGAGATTCTACTCCCTGGAAAAATATGTATCCAATAGCGATAACAGTAATCATTCCCACAATTGCAGCTGGCTGCCGAGAGACAGTCTTTGCATTTTCAGGAATGCTATTGTC
>Ga0257121_1000103_pt1 | contig 68698 bp, 52 predicted proteins | sample SI106_100metaG_FD_190180 | JGI IMG/M metagenome (GOLD analysis project Ga0257121, IMG submission 190180) | Marine microbial communities from Saanich Inlet, British Columbia, Canada - SI106_100 | ecosystem: Environmental > Aquatic > Marine > Inlet | place: Canada: British Columbia | collected...
TCTAACCGGGCATTGGACAGGGCAACTTGTAGATGTGAAATACGGAATTCATAGTATCAACATGACTTTAAACGACGGTGGAGGGGCTATCACTGGCACCCTGATCGCGCCCACCCATAAATGCCTTGGCGATGATTCAAATATGGGACTGGGTAATATGTACGAATGGAATGGAAAAATAACAGGAACAGCTACTCAAGCGGCCGAACATTCCGATGGTGATAACATTTTGACGCCAGAGCAGGAAAACAGCAATAGCGGAACCGCCGACCTAGAAACTGACGTCATTGCAGAAACATTTTTAGACGAAGCTGGCGAAGAAGTCACTATAGACCGTCAAGTCTTTTTTTCGCTGAGCGGGAATTCGGATTCTTTAAGCGGGAGATTTTCTGGCACCTGGATTGGCACTGATATTTATTGCCGAAGCGGAATCCAAGGTACTATCGCTATTACTCGAGGCTAGCACTTAACCAGGATGTCTCGACGAAGGTCTTTATTAAACTAGATACTGGGTCGGGGTAACTCCAATGCCTTGGTTTAATGCTCCAGCACTCATTGTTTGTAACTGGAGCTAGCTCATCAAGAGCGAAACTTTCGCTCACTGAAATACCGTGCGTAACGGCGCAATAATCTTTGCTAACCAGTAAAAGGTTTTCAAAATCTCTCCCGCCAGGATTCAAGCACTGCCTCTTGGGAGCTGCTCGATTCAGCTGCTGCTATCGGTGCGCCTGAGACAATGCTGCCTTTTTTGATAAAATCATTATCAAGGGCAACCTCAGTCTCGCTGTCAGCAATGGGAATCCCACTTACCCCAAGATATACCTTATCTTTAAAGATCCGCGCGCCTGTGATCAGCCCCGCGCCAAGCTCGGTTCGCCTGAGTGAGTTGCCACAACTGTAGCCCAGTTCAGCCAATGTGCTGGTGCCGGGAAAGCACGGTTGGGTAATATCCGGCTTATAAATCGGCGCAAACAAGACCTGCTTATTAAGCTCGATCTTGCTGCTCACTTTTTCATCTGCGCCTAAATTGATATACCACCCCTTATCACTTTCTCCGGGACAGGTCGCCCCTTCATCGGTCACATCTTTTAAACGGGAGTAGTTAGTGGAGTGTGAGTTGTCAAACCAAGGAAACAGGGTATCTTTTATACCAAAGATACGGTTTTGAATGGTCGATAACGATAACTGCAGTCTGTCTAGATTGCCTGTGCCAAAATAAACCCAGAGTTTATCCGCACTGTCGATTGATGCCGTGACCGGGTTAAATGACGCGCGTTGATTAACATCATTCCCCCCGGCATCAAAATACTGTGTGGAGTCGAGTAAACCGCTACTACCCATATTGGCTTTATCGATCTTAAATACCTTACTCTCCCTGTCTGCCGAATACAGCATCGCGCCTTTGTATCGCGGCGTGTAGTTCGCGTCGCTCGTGGTATCTGCAGTAACGGCCGTAACCTGTGCGGGATGCGAATTGTTAAATCCGCCGGCCGCATCAGGCAGGTCAATCACTCTCGACACTTTACCCTGATCCGCAATATCAATCAGATAAACGGCAGAGCCGTAATCTTTGTCATCTGTGTTATTAAGACCGCCGCCTATCGCAGCCATCGGCTTTTGGTTCGTTCCGTCAGAGATCGAAACGATGGTTGGCGTGGCTAGAGCTTCACCTAGTTTTTTGTAGTTATAGCCCGAAGAGACACTGCTGTAGCTCTGCTGGGTATATGTGCCGTTAGAGGCCCAGTGGCGGATCACCTCGTTTTGCGGATCATTCTCAAAAGCAAAAAGAAAACTCGGCGACAAAGGATTGGTTACATCCAAAGCAAAATAACCGTACCCTTCTCTGCCAAGGCCTGCCATTAAAACCGTACGCCATTGGCCGCTAAGAAAGATATCTTTAACTACGGCAGAGCCATCAACCCCATAGATCGGGTTGGTGACACCCTCGACACCAGAGAACATAGAACGTAACTTGGGTAGCACGTTTGGGGGTATAAATCCCCATAACTCCTCCCCCTTATCGTCGTTACTGTCTTTAAACGCGTGCAGCATGCCGTCATTGGCGCCTACATAAATTATAGTGTCGCGGCTGGCATTGGCATCGATAAACGCCTGATAGCCGTTTTGTAGCTTGAAGTATTCTTCTGTGTTGGTATCACCCGCTAATTCGGTATCAATTGCCTTTGGTGGCCCCACAATTGCCATCTCGGAGTGATAAATATCACCCAGTTTCCAATTTCGTTGATCTGTTGTTTGCGAATCATTATTCTCGTCGTAGGAATCCTGGCCACGGACAAAATTAATCAGCTTGCTCGCCTCGTCATCGGTTGGGGCAGGTGTAACACCGTCATACATTAGTGCTTTTAGTGCGCTTAAGTTGGCAGTGGCAAAATTATTTAACCCCGCAGCAACCCCTCTTGTTGAAGTCCAGATTTGTCTATCGACTGCAGATTTACCGTTAAGTGTATCTCCCGCCTCCCAGATCAGATCACCCACAGCACCGGTGCTCGAATCCAACTCAGACTTGGCGAGCTTGCCCCGCCACTGTCCGGTGCCCGGGAGGGTAAAGGTCGACTGATAAATATAATCGCCCGCGGCGTCAGAGGAAATTGCCGGCGTGGTACCGGTAAAGATAAAATCTGATTTGCGCCCTTGCAAAAGAAGTGTTTCTATAGCACTTTCGAGGTCTTGTGTGCCCACCTTCCTGGGAGAGACAGGGTAAGTGCCGCCAGCTTTTGCAAGGGCGTCGAAGCGGGCCGCGAATAGCGCGGCTTCGTTCGCCATACCCGATGAACCCTTTCGCATGCCTAAGGGGACAGCATAACCAATAATGTGTGTTTGCACGCCCAACGTCGTGGCCAAAGTTTCCGCATCCGCATTGATAGCTGTTGCGACATCTCCCACCCAATTTTTGCCGGTAATTAACAAAATACTATGTGCTTCACAACTTTTGGGATCGATGGGGCTCAAGAAACCATCCGCCGAGCCACTGTAGTAATCCTTAGCCAATGCAAATGCCGCCTTGGGGGTGGCATTGGTGGTACACGGGCCACAATAAATCCCCCCCCGCTCGATTTGCCCACTGTAGGTCACCCAGTGATCCGTGTAACCGATCCTAGGGATGCCCCCGTTTTTATTAACCGCGCCTTTAAAGGGGCATAATTTGCATAGCATTGGTCGAATCTTGTCCACACCCTCGCCTTCGACATTGTTAGCTTGGGGTACCTCCACTAGGATTTTTGCCCCTTTGCCCATCACCATAAGCCCAAAATCTATACTGCTGGTTATCTCCGGTTTCGCCAGGATTTTTTTCAAAACGCACTTTAAATGTTGCTCTCGGGTCTCTCTTTCTACTGATGTACTCAGATACTCGCCGTCAGCTGAGTATTTCTTGACTACCCCCGCCTTCATATAACCGCCATCCCAGCTCATATAATTCGCATACTCACCGCCACTTCCGCCATCGGCGACAACATTTGTGGGATATCGGACGTAGCGGTTGTGGCCCTCGCCTACCACGTAAATATTGCCGTCGGCGTCAGAACCTAATCCAACCGGTGTTGCTATGGTAGATTCATCGCAATTCATCTTGCGCGAAGCAAAACGTTGCAGAAGGTCTCCACTGTGAGAATATTTTCCGACCTGGCCGCCGCAATCCGGGCCGTATCGGGTACCTGGTATGGGGTCGTCCCAAAGATAATTTAAGGTGGTAAAAGCACGTTGGAGATCATATCGCCGGGGATACCTATACGTACCCGTGTGAAAGGAAGTATGCCCAACCACATAAACCCCATTGGCAGTGACTTCAATATCGTCTTTGCCCGACACCCACCATTGGTCTAGTTGTACACCAGTTCCGTCATCGTAGACAGTAACTGGAAACCCAAACCTGCAATCAAGATAGTCACCCGGCACCGCACCAACGGCCCCGTCCATATTACTCATGTTAATCCCCGCGGGGAATAAGCTTCGGAGACTATATCGATAATTTTGCAAAACGTAGACTTTCCCGCCGTAGACCGAAATACCCGTTAGATCTCCGTACTTGCCACAGGCAGGGAACCATTTATTGCACGTACCCCAGCCTTTACCGGTCGCCGCATCGTAACCATCCCAACCCTCGTGCGCCTCCCACTCCTTCAGCAGGGTGCCGGAGGCATCGAGTTTTGTAATCCACCAGGATGAATCCACTTTTTTTCTGGCGAGCCAGATGTTTCCTTTCGCATCAACATCGATGCCCATAATAGTCTCAAATAAAACATCGTCTGTTGGTGATGTGATCATCATCCTAGCGACTTCGAGGCCATCGGAATCGTATTTAATGATGCCGGCAAAGGAGCCCACGCTCACGTGTCTAACCGTGGCGGCTGACACTCCACAACAATCCCTATTGCCCGCCTGCGCAGGATATACCGCATAGGTGTTGTCGAAGGCGTCAACAGCCATTTTGCTGTAGTCTTCTCTATTAAGAAAATTCTTGCTTGCTTCATTATCTATGATATGGGCATACGTGCTAATCGGTTTTAGCTCCGGGCTTAATTTCGTGATTCCGCCAGCACCAAAGTCAAGCGCAGAGTTACTTTTCACATGCACATTGCCCTTGGAATCGACGGCGACGTCGCTCGGCAGTCGTATAGCGCCAGTATATTCCATCAGACTTAGGTTTATATCAACGGATGTCTGTACCATCGCGTGCCCAACATCGATCATCAGCAATACGTTGGACCGGCCATAAGCACCAGGAGGCGGAAGCTTTTGCGCAGATACCTGCGCGCTAAACAGCAAAAGAGCGATACAAGCAAGGCTAAGATTAGTTTTCATTGGTGCGCCATGTGAGGCCTGAGATACACGGGTTAAACGATGCATTGAATCTGTAGAAGTCGATTTTGCACAACTAAAACTTAAAGCAGCAGTTATGAGTTTGGGTGTGCACTTCGATATCTTGTTTTTAAAAGAACTGAGCCTTGTCATAATTTAGAATCGTTATATTCTGCCCGCTGCCCCAGCTCATCTTCCCTGCCGGATGAAAGGCCTTGATACCTTAGATCATACATACCTGTTGTTACAAAAGGTACAGTTTTCCTGATGCAAAGTTAACCCCTTGGTCGTGCGGTATTTTCAAGGGGCAAAACTGAGATCAGCCGACCAATGGAATATTGCGCGGTGTAATCTACCGCTCAAACGGGCCTTATGCGTATTTTGGGCGACACCAATGCCCCGGTGCTGCGTAGGTGAGAAATTGATAAACCTTTACAAAACAAAACAAGGCAAGGCAAGGAAAAATGGCGGCGTCGTTGCCCAATAGATCAATTATTCAATACGCTGATTAGCCAACGTGACTGATCAGTGAAAATGCTGATCGGCCAAAAACTAAAGCGCAATAATGACCTATACAGGTTTTTTTAAAATCTCTCCCGCCACGATTCAATCACAGCCTCTTGCGAGTTGGATGCACTTGGAGTCGCTATTGCGCCCGAAATGATGCTCCCTTTCTTGGTAAAACCGCCGCCAAGGGAAACCGCCGCCTCGTTGTCAGGCGTCCCGCTTATGCCAACATACACCTTATTGTTAAAGATCCGCGCACCTGTAATCTGCCCCGCGCCAAGCTCGGTTCGCCGGAGTACCTTGCCACAGCCGTAGCCTAATTCAGCCAAGGCACTGGTTCCGGGAAAGCAGCCCCCGCTAACATCTGGCGTATAAAGCGGTGCATACAACACTTTATCATTTATCTGTATTTTATTAGTAACCTTCTCATCTTTTCCCAGATTGACATACCATCCAAGATCATCCTCTTTGGGGCAGGACGCCGCTTTATCGGTCACGTTTTTCAGGTTGCTGATGGTCGGGTTGCCCGGATCCCCAATGCCCGGATCCCCAAAGAGAGGGAATTTCTTGTCTTTTATTCCAAAAATACGGTTTTGTATGGTCGATTGTGATAACTCGAGTTTGTCCTGATTGCCTGTGCCAAAATAAAGCCAGACTTTTTTATCACTGTCTTTAGCGCCATCTGTTGTTGCGGTTACAGGCATAAACGACGCGCGTTGATTAACGTTATTTCCCTCACCATCGAAAATAAGATCATATGCATAAGGTTTGCCGTTATCGGTGAAATTAAATTTAAAAAGCTTGCTCTCCATATCAACCACATAAGAAATAGCGCCCTGATACGTTGCCTTTGGCGTCGTATCCGGAGTGACTGCAGTAAATTGAGCCGGCACTGAATTAATGAAGCCACCCTTTGTATCCGGCAAATCAAGGCGGGAACGCCTCCTGCCCGCGGTAGCAAGCTCAATAAGATAAGCTGCAGATCCATACTCTTGCGATTCCGATCCATTAAATCCACCGCCAATTATGGCAAGCCATTTTGGTGGCGCTGCTTCGGACACCAGATTTATGGTTGGGGTAGACCACGCCTGGCCTAATCTTGAATATTCAAATTCACCTGGAATACTGCCATAGTTGTTCTCGGTCAAATTACCAGTTGGGCCCCAATGACGGACAACCCGGTTGATCGGGTCATTGGATAATGCAAAAAGAAACTTAGGGTTTAAAGGGTTGGTGATATCCAACGCAAAATATCCATACCCATCCCGACCAAGCCCCGTGATCACGATGGTGCGCCAATGCCCTTCATAATAAATATCCTTAACAGCCGGTGATCCATCAACCCCATATATAGGGATCGTGGTGTTGGGCACTGAAGTGGTCATCTGGCGCAAGGCCGGCAGGATATTAGGCGGCACAAATCCCCATAATTCTTCGCCAGTATGGTCTTCGAATGCGTGGAGCATTCCATCGTTGGCTCCAACATATACAACCGTGGGCCGACTGGCGTTCGCCTCGAAAAATTCCTGATAATTATTAGTTTTCTTGTAGTATTCTTCTGATTTGGGGTTGCCTGCTTGTTTAGTATTAATCGGTGCGGGTGGCCCAACGATAGCCATTTCCGAGTGATAGATATCACCAAGCTTCCACTTTCGTTGATCGCCCACCTGTAGATCAATGTCTTCATCGTAAGAATCAGTGCCACGAATGAACCCGATCAACTGGGCGGCCTCACTATCGGGCGGTATGCTAACCCCCTCATACAATAGTTTTTTCAGCCCAGCCACATTGCTGGAGGTAAAATTATTTAGTCCATCAGGGACTCCTGCACCGGATGCCACAGTCCAGATCCGCCTTGAATCTGCATCCTTAAGGTTCAGCTGTGTCCCTGCCTCCCAGACCACACTACCAACCGCGCCCGTATCGGAATCTAACGAATACTTGGTTAACTTACCCCTCCACTGACCGTTTTCGGGGATAGTAAAGCCCGATTGATAGATATGATCGCCCGAGGCTGACGGAATCACAGGCGCGGTACCGGTATAGCGGAGATTTGATTTTTGAGTTTTCGAAATGAAGTGCATCAACGTGTCTTGCAGCCCGGCCTCATTATCCGCATAAACAGGTGATAACGGATAGGTTCCACCGGCTTGCGAGAAACTCTCGTAGACATCACTAACTCTGGAATTATCAGAAGAAACACTAAAGCCCACAACAAGGGATTTAACATCCAGATCACGCAACAGCCTTGCGGCGACAGGGTCTGGCCTGCCCCAACTGTCGCCGTCGCTCAGCACAATGATAAAGTTTCTTTGACATGACTCCTCCGGGTCAATTGGGCCCGGTGTAGAGGCGCGTGGCGGCGCCCAACTTGAAGCTGGTGCGCGGTTTTTAAAATAATCCTCGGCAAGCTGCATCGCCGAAAGTAGGTCAGTTCCACTTCTGCGAACCAGCATGTCATAGGCCCTACACCCACCGTAACTCGAATTACACAAAAACGGAAGAATGTTTTCTGCACCATTCTCATCGACCTTAACCAGCATGCGCTCGTCGCCCGTATACGACCAGGCCGTTAGGCCGAAATTCGCCTTACTAGTAACATCCTTGTTTGACAGCAGTCTTTCCAGCACACATTTAACGGTCTCCATTCGGCTTTTGGCCGGTGCCACCTGCGTGATAAATTTTCCGTCTTTGTCATATTTCTTAAGATACTTGGGCATATATTTATGCCCACCAACCAGGTAAATATTACCCTCGGAGTCCGAGCCCATTCCCTTTGGCTGAATAACACCGCCCAGAGCAAAACGGCATGCGACCAGCTTTGGCGCAAATCGCTTTATGAGAGTCCCGGAGTGTGAGTACTTGCCAACGTGACCCCCACAAGAGAGCTCCGTCCATTTTTTGGTTTTTGGATCGCGAACAGCGCTCCCAGCATAATCGGCCATTTCTCCAAGGATATAAATACCGTTGGCAGTGGCTTCGATATCGGTACCGCCTAGCGCCCACCAGGTGGTTTTTTCTAGACCCGTCTCTTTGTTATAGACCCGAACCGGATACCCCCGCTTGCAGTAATCATTAATGCCCGCAATTTTGCCTGCATAACCACGGCCGGAGCCATAGGGGTAGGACGTGTCAGAAACGATATAAACACTGTCACCATATACAGCAAGCCCTTTAGGGTAATAACCTTTACCCGGGTCGCCTTTATATATAGGCTCTATCGCAATTGGCCATTCGCCAAGAAGAGCTCCAGATGGGTCGAGTTTTCTCCAAAGAAAAGGGCCCGGTTCTCCCCGCGAAGGATACGGAGATTTGCATTCAACTTCTTGCCCTTTAGTGCGTATCGCTGTTACGTAGATGTTGCCGTTTGAATCAATATCAATGGCAAGAGGATTGGGAGTTGAAAAGGACTGAACGTGAGCACCACTGGCATCAAATTTGTGTATTTTACCGGTCTTACAATGGGTCAAATAAAGGTTGTCTTCTTTGTCGGTCGCGATCCGACTGGGGAAAGTTTTTTCAGAATTTAAGAAAAACCCATTCCCATAATCCTGAAGCCAGGTGCCAGCGGAGTTGTATTTTCGAAATATCTCTCGGGGATTATACGAAAACGCGCGATGTGCGAGATGCCAACTGCCATCCCCAGACCCGGCAAAATCCATAGGCATAGGCTCAGGCGCTTTGACCCGCTTAGTAGAGTTATTCATGCTCGATGAGTTATCAATCGATAGTAAGATATTCGCCGGGATAGACGAATCGACTCCAGCGCCTGGCGGTGGCTCCTTGGCGCCATAACTGGCAGGCGCTATCAGCAAAAAGGCAATCAGCGCCATGGCAAAATAAAATTGCGCGTGCGCTTTGTGCTGAACCACCTTGGGTTGCACTAGAGCACGGCCAAACTGTTCGGTTGCAAGACGGCTCAACTTGGCATTTTCCTAAATCGCAAGGTCATAACCGCTTGGGCCGGCGCCATACTATAGGTGCCGCACAAACATTTTGAGAGGTCAAATTAATATTCATTGGCCTGGCCCACATCATTTCCTCCATCGGATGAGCCTCCAGCTGTGATCGATGCTATTACTTGTAAATTGGTGCGGGCTTGTTTTGGGCCGATCCCGCTAGATACAATTTCATAAATATATTTGGGGCCCAAAGCAGCCAACGTTGCGGTTAACGTAATTTCGCAGAAGTATTCATGCTTGGCCATTCTTCCTTGAAATTTCAGTGCCCTGACAGCTGAACTCTCACCAGCTACCCTCCAGTCATCCATACTAGGGTTCGTTGCACCAAGAGCTGCACTGCCAATCCGATGGCAGACCTCGCCAGCTGGTTCTATATCAATGCACGGTACGCCCCCCTCCGACTCAGCATCGAGCCATCGGACTGCTGCATCTACACAGGCTTCTGCTGAATATAGCGTCTCGGATCGGTCCGTATGGGCCTCTATCTGATCAACACTTCGGTTACCAATATAAAAAAGACCCATCCCCATAGTGGTAATGACCAAAGTGATAATCAATGAAACTACAAGAATTGCACCTTTTTGGCCGCTGAGCTCGAAAGGTTGGCTCATAGCGTCAGATTTCTCACGGCAACACTGGTCGAGAATTCACGTCGCCTGAACCGATCGGTCGTTTCAAGCGTAGAGTCGCCCGGATAATGCGCGCCTCGTTGGTACGATTTTTCACGGCTGAACTCCTGCTTGGTACGTAACGCGAGGTAGATTTCGATGAGTTTTTTTGGGTGCGCTGCACTGCCGGAATATTCCAGCTGAAGGTCCTCGATATAGTCAGCCATCGCATCTTCAGCACCAACCTTTACCTGGCTTGGTGGCGCGATAATGTCGGTCTTCTTAAAAAGCCTGCTTCTGGTGCCTCGTGTTCCCGCATGATCCCTTACCCAGTAACGGATCCTAAGTCTTTGACTGGAAATGTTCGTTTTTTGGCGATCATAAATAACCGTCACTTCATCGCAGCAGCCATTGCCAGCGCCTTGGGTTATAGAAATAGCATCGGCATCGGTAATCGCACCGTGTTCTACCGTTCCTGACGGCGTCCACCATTCAGATCCTGCCATCCGAATATCGCGTTCCATGATTTTTAAAACATTTCTACCTGTCTGCCCAATCACCGTAGTGTCTCGTATTTTTGTGTATTGCTTATCGACAAGATCATAGGCAATCAAAAGGCTCCCCAAAGCAATAGCACTTACTGCCGTTGAAACCAGCACTTCAACCAGAGTGAATCCTTGATCAGGGCGTATCGGGCGCATCAAATGTTCTTTTAGCAAAAATCGTGTTCTTACCATCGGCGCTGGTCAACTCGACTGTTAATATATTTACCGTTCTGGTTCCCTCAACTTTTTGGGTGATATTAATCTTGCGAATATCATCGGCTTTGGTCACTCCGGATTCTGCATCCAGGTAACTGCACCATCGTTTTAAATGCGCTAACTGAACTGCTTTTCCGGAAGACGTAGTCAAACCTGCGCATGCGCTAAGGTTTTTGCCTGAATATTCTGTGATATTCGCTTTATCACCAACCACTGTCTCAATGATGTCGGTAACGATCATGTCAAGGCGCTCGCGTTGCTGTGCTTTTTGAATAGCCTCATCCGAAGCGGCGATAAAACCAAACACAGCCGTAATACCAATCGCGGTAATGACTACTGAGATCATTACCTCAACGAGGGTAAAGCCGTCCTGTGTCAATTCAGATTCAACAGCACCTTGATTCACTTTACAATTCCTTCCACGAATTGGTTGTCGCATTAAGTTTAGTAGTCTCAAAGAACCCGGTGGCTCCGAAAATCTGGGTCTTGTAGTGAATGGCTTTATCGCCACAGGTCGCGGTAACAGAAATCGTCTTAGGAGTAGCGGTCCCGTCAGGATTAAAGCAGACTTTGAAACCCGTAGAACCCGCATATTCAGAGCGATTTGGAATCAGATCATACTTATTCATGTACGCTTCACTATCTGCAATTACCACACCCTCGTCAGTAAGGGGTAGATGAAGATAACCATCCACCTCACAATCCGCTGACATCCCGTGCATAACCCATACTTCTGGATGCACCTGCGTCGTCGATTCAAAGCGCGCTCGGGTGGTACGATTAAAACTCATTGCCTGGGCGCGCAGGGTCTGAAGAAACCCGTTCAAGTCGTCAAAATCGTTACGAACCTTGGTCGTGCAATTCCAGTCGCCCAGATTTAAAAATGTAGTTGAGACTAATGCCACCAGTACAATGACCACCAAAAGCTCTAACAGCGTAAACCCGCGCTCTTTGCGAGTGGATCTGACCTGCGCTTTCACATCGGACTCCTCAGGCACTTTGCCACGCTCGGGTTGATCTGGGCTCTTGGTCTTTTGCGATCAGCTTTTATTGCATTTCGATTTGGCCAGAGCCCTTGAGTTGCTGGATCGCAGCATCCATCGTGACCATTCCGTCGCCTCTGGCGGTCTGCATAACACTTTCTATCTGAAAGATCTTATTTTCACGAATTAGATTACGCACGGCTGGATTACAGACCATAACCTCGAATGCGCCGATACGCCCTCCTCCGGTCTTGCGAAACAATTTCTGTGTCATCACCATTCGTAGCGATTGAGATACTTGAGATCTGACCTGGTCTTGTTGTTCAGGCGGGAATACATCAATTATTCTATTGATTGTATTTGGAGCCCCGGAGGTATGCAGGGTGCCAAACACCAGATGGCCAGTCTCGGCGGCGGTTAATGCAAGTTGCACAGTATCCCGATCTCGAAGCTCTCCAACCAGGATCACATCTGGATCTTCCCGCAAAGAGGCGCGCAAGGCATTCGAAAATGATTTAGTGTCTCGTCCAACTTCACGCTGGGCAACAATAGACTCTTTGTTGGTGTGGATGTATTCGATAGGATCTTCAATCGTCAGAATATGCTCATTACGATTGGTGTTTATATGATCGATCATGGCTGCCAGCGAAGTGGATTTGCCAGATCCAGTCGGACCTGTGACCAGAACCAATCCATTTACCTGGTTGGCCATATCCTGAGCTACGGCTGGCAGTCCAAGATCGAGCATGGTTGGAATCTCAGTCTCGATCTTGCGCAAAACTGCTGCCTGCCCAGTTGACGTATGGAAGAAGTTCGCCCGATATCGCAGGTCGCTTATCACAATCGCCAGATCAAATTCTCGATCTACCTCGAAAGTCTCGCGGGCTTCATCCGATTCCAGGCTATCGTGTATAAAAACAGCCAACTCTTCGGCGCTGACGGTATCGTCGGCAAATGTGGCGATCTGCCCGCTGACTCTGATCGATATTGGTCTATCTGCATGAATATGAAGATCCGATAGGTCATATTCTTCAGTGTAGGATGCAATCCTGCGCTCTACGGTCATTTTTAATTCCTGTGGTTACTTTGTTTCCCGAATATACTTTACTCCTATTAACTTTTAGGGTAAATCTAGAGTCCAGAAGAAGCTTTGCATAGAATTTCAAGAAATGGCCTGCCGGCAGTGCCGAAAGCCATCGTGAAGTTGCCGAACCTAGAAACGTGCCAATGGAGGATATCTGTCATCAGAATTGATTGATGGAAGGGGATAGTTATCCCCTTCCATCTTTTTCGGCGTGCGAGTTCCGTTGCTCGAATTCATTGATTCAATATTGACAGTCATACCGTAATGGCAAACAAGCTGCTTGGCGCAATAAAAGCTCGACTAAGCAAGTTAATTGTTCAGCAAGAAGATGTCGTCGGCGTGGACATCATGCCCGGTTACATCCGCATTGCGCAGCTCGAACAATCCGGCAAACGGTGGACCGTCACAAAAGTCGGTTATCGATATGTGCAGGGGCAAATCGATACCAATGATCTAAAAAATAACCCCGATGGTTACTCAAGAAAACTGCAACAGGTTTGCGAGAAAAATAAGGTCTCCACATCTAACGCTGCTGTATCCATCCCTGTAAGCAGCGCTGTTATCCAGGTCGTTAACCTGCCGTTGATGTCCGATGAAGAACTAGACGAGGCCATCAAAACAGACTCGCTATGGGATAACGTTGTGCAGTTGCCTGATCCTATAGACGAATACTCTATTTTTCACCAGGTGATTAAACGGCACAACACCGAAAACCTGATGGACATTTTGTTTGTGGCGTCCAAGTTGAGCGATATCGAAGACTACATGGGCATAGTTCGCAGCGCTGGGCTCAATCCCGTTGTGGTGGACGTTCGCTGCTTTAGTTTACGCAACGCGTTAGATCTGAAACAAAATCTCAGTTTTAAACAACCCATTGGGCTTTTGGAGTTCGGTCCGTTTGAGAATTTTCTGTTAATCATTGATAAAGAAGGCGCGCCTTTTATTGCAGAGATATATATATCGGATGTGGACAAGGAGCATCTCCTAAATACCAGCCCGACTGAATCCGGCAATGACAACACGAAGTTATTTGAACGTTACGCAATGCAGGTCTCTCAAGTCGTTTCCAGTTACCAATCAAAATACAATTCGACCATTTCAAAGATTTTTGTTGCCTCTACCCTGCCCTCTATCGATGACGCAATTGCACAGTTCCAGATCGGCTTGCCCAATAGCCGTCTCGAAGCATTCAATCCATTGGCCGATGTACGGGTGCCGGCTAATATCGAACAAAAGGTCTCCGCAGAGCCCAACTCGTCAATGTTTGCCGCCGTACTTGGCTTAGCAACACGCAAACTCGATATTTTCGGCTACTACCAGTACGTTACCGGCGTCAACAATATCAATCTGCTACCCAATCGCGATGCGGTAAAGGCTAAAGCAAAAGCGCAAGCCTTCTCCAGATACGTCTTAATTCTGGTTGTGCTCATGGTGCTTGCAGGTGCCGGCTGGTCATTTTTTGATGTCAGTGAAAAAAAGAAGTCGGTTACTGAAAAAATGGCCGTCTATTACGCCGTAGCCAACGAACGAGACCAAAAGCTTGCAACACGAGACGAGCTTGTCCGACAGATTCAAAAGATTTCTGGACTATTAGAGGCAAGCGCGAATCTCGACTCTAACCAGGTATCTATGTATGAACTACTTACTGAGATCAATAATTCGGTAATCGATGGGATTGCTTTAGATTCGATTGCCTACGATGGCAGTGCGGTCATCATTATTGGAAGGTCACTCAGCGACCAGAATATTATTGAATTCAATAGTAAGCTCGATAGCAGCTCGCATATTCGCAGGGCGTCTTTACAGACAATGTCTGTTTCAATGGAGGATGGCCTTGCCTTGAAAAACTTTTCTTTAAGATGCACGCTCGAACCTCTTGGCAACAAAACGGAGTCGGAGCAGTAATCGATATGGACCTTAACGTTGACATCGGAAGCTTTTTTAAAGGCCTCACCAAGGGAGGTAAGGTGGGAGATGGTGCTGGGGCTCAATCGAGTCCACATCTTAAGAAATTGGTTATCGGCATTCTCATTGCGTTACTGATTGGGGCTTATCTTTATTTCTTTTATATTCCTGAGCAAAAACGCATCAGTGAAATGCAAGCCATGATCGACAGTACTGACCAGATTAGATCTGAAATTTTGACTCTTGATCAAGAGATTTTACAAGACCAGGCTACACTTAATGAAGGTAACGCCCGATTCGACGAGTTAAACAGGCTATTTCATAATAAACAAGAACTTGAGGATCTTTACCGAAATATCAGTCTGTTAGCGTTGACCTACGAACTGCTGGTCGCCAAGCTCGAGAAAGGCAACGAGGTGCCGGTTTTCTCTGATAAACCTCCTATCGATCAAGGCGAAGGTGTACCTTCGAAAAAGGAAGTCGCCTTTTACAAAATTAGTGTTCAGTTTGAGTTTGTTGGAGACTACCTTAGTTACACTAATTTTCGTCGAGATCTTGCCCAGCAAAAAAAGATTATTAATATCGAACGCGAGAAAATCACTGTCCGCACTGGGGAAGATGAAAGCGGCGGCGTAGTAGATATTGCGACTACGCTTTCGACCTACCGCTTCCCCGCCTCTGATGCTGACCGCTTCATTACCGGCGGATAGTTCAGGATGAATAGGTTTTCAACCTATATCGGAGCTTGCGCTGTGATCGTTTTTTCGAGCCAGACCTTTGCCGCAAATCCATTTAACACGCTTAAAACGCCGCAACAACCGGCCGAAGCTGTGGAGCCCGTTCAGGAGCCCGATCTGGAAAAACCTCCGCTTCAGCGCTGGCCTGTGCACAATTACATTCTCATGGGCATATTGACAACAAAAGCGAGCAGCCCCACGACTAAGCGAGTTGCTATTATTCGAACTCCAGCCCCTCATTCGCGAACCTATATTTTGCACTTTGGGGACCTTTTGGGCGCCCAAGATGGGTACATCAAAGCGTTTGATAGCTCAGGGTTTACAGTTGTACAGCGCGGTGAGGACGACACCCCGGAAGAAGTCCGGCTCAAGGTACGCAATAGGGGGGCGACGAAGACCAATGACTAGGCTCCTGGCAGTTGTGTTGTCTTGCTTGTTTTTGGCCTCGTGCGCATTACTCGAAAATCAGGGCATTGTCCCTGAGGGCTTCGTTGATCCAGTTACGAATATTGCTGAGCCCGAAGTCGTAGATCAGGAGATTGTCCAAGATCTTGCTGAGTCCGCTTCGACACCCGTACAGGTTGGCCCAGACCCAACGCCTGTCGAAGAAGTCGCTCTTAGTCCAACGCAGCCGGGTGAAGATGGATCAGAAACTGCGAAGGACGGTAATTCGCCGTTGGTCGAGGTCGGTGAAGACGGCTCGTTGATCGACTCAAAAGGGTTCGCTACTGACAGCCTGGGCAAGGTTGCGCGAACGGTCGCTGCCGGACCTGATCTTGAGGACACTTTTGAATCGGGAGTCACCCCAGAAAAACGGGAACTTGTCAGCAGGCAAGAACCCAAGAACTACATGGATCTCGACGAACAACGAGAGGATTTGTTTCCGATAACGATTAATTTGGATGACGTCGATATACGCGATGCAATGACGATGTTATCTGAGGTCATCGGAAAAAATATACTCGTTGGAGACGAAGTGGGCGGAACGATCTCGGTCCGACTGATTAATGTACCGTGGAACAAGGCTTTGGACGCTATCCTCCAGATTCGCAAGCTCGCTAAGCATGTTAATGAGGAAGGCACCATCATCCGCATTCACGAGCAAGCAGCGCTCGTCGCCCAAGAGGCATTCGAACGTCAACGAAGGTCTGATTTAATTGCCGCCCTTGAGGCAGAAGAAGCGATTGGACCGCTTTTTACCGAGATCTTCCGGCTTTTTTACACCGAACCAACAGTGGTCAAACAAGAGCTTCAGGAGGTTCTGGGGATCAGTGAATCTGGGCAAGGCGGCGGCGCTGGCAATGCCTATGGTGTACAAATTGCGATTGACGCGCGAATCAAAGCCTTGATTATTAAGGGCAATCGCCAGGATCTGGATTCAATCTCCCAACTGATCTCCAAGATCGATGTTCGAACACAACAAGTTCTTATCGAAGCGTTCATTGTTGAAGCAACTGATGATTTCAGTAAAGAATTTGGTGCACGCTTTGGTGTCTCAGACGTAGGTGTTGTCGGCAGCCCTGGCAGTACCACCAAGATCACTAAGGTAACCACAGCAGGCGTTGCAGGATCCCAAGCGGAGTCTACTTCGGATGTCAAACTCGGCGATTTGTCCGGGCTCGCAACTAACTTTGCGGTTACCGGTGGCGCTGGCATCGGATTAATGGTTCAAAGTGCAAGCACGCTATTAAAAGCAGAGCTCTCTGCGATGGAAAAGAAGGGATATTCGAAAATTATCTCCAACCCGCGGGTATTCACCCTCGATAACCAGGAAGCAGTTATTATTCAGGGCGATGAAATTCCTTATCAGAGCGCGTCGGAAAGTGGGGGCACGGAAGTTCAGTTTAAAAACGCTGGCATTAAGCTTATTGTGACCCCAAGCATCGTCGGTGATGGAAATATTATCCTTACAGTTTCGGTAGAGAAAAAATCAGCAAACACCTCTAACCGGAACCCACCTATCACTTCACGCTCGATAACGACCAAATTGTTAATTAAGGACAATACCGTAGTTGTGATCGGCGGTGTATTTACTCAGGAAACCTCTGACGGTGAGGATAAGGTTCCATTTTTAGGTGACCTTCCAGTTATCAAGCACTTGTTCCGCTTCAAATCTGACAAAGATGTGCGAAAGGAATTACTGGTCTTTCTTGCGCCCCGGATCATTTAATCCGTCACCCATTTACTACACGGTCCTACCCAATGGCATCAAGACCTAATTTTCAAATTAAAAAAGATGCCGCGACCCACCTCGCGTCATTCTTGGTCACCAATGGCTTGATCTCGGACAGTCAACTGGATCAAGCCATTACTGCAAGTAATGAAAGCGACCGGGGTCTGATTGAAACGATTCTTGAATTTGGCTTTACCAATGAAGAATCCGTCGCAGAAGGTATTGGCGGGATGTATGGTCTGGAGGTAGCACGACTTCGACGTATGGAAGACGTACAAGGCGATGCCCTTAAACTTTTGCCGATATCTTTTATAGAGCAGAACCGAATTGTCCCGTTCGAAGAGTCCGCAGGCACTCTTAAAGTGGCCATATCGGAGCCTAACTCGCTTAATACGGTACCTGGCGTCCGAACGATCACCAATAAGAAAGTCATCCCTTACGTTGTTACTTTTTCTGACATGGCATCCATTCTGGATCGTCTATTACGCGGAGACGACTCTCCATCGTCGTCACCTAAGCCCTCTTTACTAAAGACTGTAGAGCGCAAAAAACCGAAGGCAGTTTCAGGCTCACTTGCCAGGCGCCTCGGCGAAAAAAAGGACAAGGACAAGGATCCAAAAGATGAGGCAGCATTGTCATCTGAAGTGGTTACATTGGTTGATCAAGTTATCAGTGATGCGATTACCGCTGGTGTAAGTGACATACACATAGAACCTTATAAGACCTCCTCCCGAATTCGTTTCCGAAAAGACGGGGTACTGCAGGACCAGCAGCGGTTTGCTCAGTCACTCGGCGCCCACTACGCGGCGGTCACAACTAGAATCAAGATCATGTCGAGCCTGGACATCGCTGAAAGGCGATTACCCCAGGACGGGGCTTTTTCAGCGAGTAGCGGGGCGAAGGAAATTGACCTGCGTGTATCTATTTTGCCCACGGCATTTGGTGAGCGCGTGGTCATGCGACTTCTAGACGGGTCATCGGCAGGTCTATCTTTGGAGAAGATGGGTTTGTCCGAGGCAGACGAGAAGGCTCTGAAAACGGCTGTTGATGCTCCCCAAGGGCTTGTGTTGGTCACCGGCCCAACGGGTAGTGGTAAATCAACCACGTTGTACAGCGTACTTGGAAGACTCAATCAGGTAGGCGTTAACATCCTGACAGCTGAAGACCCTGTTGAATACAATATGGAAGGTGTTGGCCAGGTGCAGGTGAAAGACGAAATTGGCCTAACTTTTTCTTCTGCACTAAGGTCATTCTTGCGTCAGGATCCAGAAGTCATAATGGTGGGCGAGATTCGCGATCAGGACACCGCCAATATTGCCATTAAGGCCGCGTTAACAGGTCATATGGTGCTGAGCACGCTCCATACCAATGATTCTGTCAGTACGATCACCCGACTACTGAACATGGATATTCCCCCTTATCTGATTTCCTCCTCGCTCGCGGCAATCGTTGCTCAAAGACTTGCGCGTAAGGTCTGTGATAACTGTCGAGAGATCGACGAGGATGTCTCTACAGATCAGTACCTGACCATGGGCTTTACTGTCGAAGAGGCCTCTCGCAGCAAGTTATACAAAGGTGTTGGGTGTGACAAATGCAGTAACACCGGTTGTAGCGGTCGTCGTGGCATTTACGAAGTATTGCGGATAACTGATGGCCTTCGCGAAGGCATCCTCCAGGGAATGACGACACTCGAGTTGTTGAAGATAGCCAAGGAAGCGGACGGTTTCATGACAATGCAAAACATGGGTCGCTCACTGATGCTGCAAGGAGATATTTCCGCGCAAGAGTTCCGACGTGTACTCTTGCTGTAATTGGGGGTAAACCTGGTCTTATGGCAATTTTTGCGTGGAAAGGTCTCAAAGACGGTCAATATGCCAGTGGCCGAATTGAAGGCATCAATCGAGACGAAGCCGCATTTAAGGTAAAAGAACAAAAAGTTATTATTACCAGTCTGACTCGGCTATCGGGCGCTGAGCAAGTCGAAGAAAAAGCCCCAGAACCCCTTAAACCGGGCCGACGGGTTGGCAAAAAAGTCCCGGTGAAAGAGCTCGTCTTGTTCACCAAAAAGCTAGAAGCCATGATGCGGGCCGGACTGCCCATTTTAGATACCATCATTTTGATTACTGCTCAAATTGAAAATAAAGTAATGAAGTCGGTGATCGAGCAGATCAAGATCGATGTTGAATCCGGCACCCCGCTTTCTGACTCGTTTGCTAAACATCCCACCGTGTTTGACGATATTTACGTTAATTTATTAAAGGCTGGTGAGTCCAGCGGAAAAATGGACACCTTTCTTGGAAAGCTGGTCGAGGGGATTGAAAAAAGTCAGAAAATTAGATCAAAAATCAAAAGCGCAATGGTGTACCCCACCATATTACTGGTTGTGGCAGTCGCAGTTATCGCCATAATGATGATCTATGTAGTTCCTGTCTTTCAGGAGATGTTCTCAGGTTTTGCTGGCGGCCTGCCCGCCGTTACCCAAGCCGTAATCAACATCAGTGAGTTCGTGCGCGATCCCTGGCGAGGGGGCCTTCTACTGGGCAGCGTGGTCGGGATTATTGTGATGCTTACTCAGATGATCAAACGAAGCTACAAGTTTCGCAAGCGATTTCATAAGTTTGTCTTAAAGCTGCCGTTGTTTGGTTCGCTGATTCAAAAATCCGCCCTGGCGAAGCTGTCAATGGTTCAAGGAAATCTCAGCGCGGCTGGCGTTCCGGTGCTTGAGTCATTGGATATTTGCGCCAGTGCCATGACCAATCTCATAATCAAAGAAGCGACTATTGAGGTTAAACGTGGCGTCTTTTCCGGGGAGCCGTTATCTGAGCTTTACCAAAAAGAATCGAAGATCTTTCCCACCACCTTTCATGCGATGGTCTCTGTAGGCGAGAAAACCGGCAACATGGAAGAGATGTTTGGAACTATCTCAAACTACTATGAGGAAGAGATGGATGAGGTCGTTGATCGCCTAACAGCAATGCTCGAGCCGGTGATGATAGTTTTTATGGGAACCACTATAGGCTTCATACTGCTGGCGATGTATACCCCGATGTTCATGATGGGGGAGACGCTTTAGGTTAAAGCCCCGTTGTTTAGGGCAAAGAGCCGTTGCGATGGCTGGCACGTTGGCTGGTTAACTCGTACAAACCAGAGCCTAACCGCCCTCGCCGACAGCACTCACTTTGTTTACTTTTCCTACCCAGGCTATTCTATCGGTTTGTGCGGCTTAGCCCCGGTAGATATTTGCCTTCACAATCTTGTCATTTCCATCTTCGTCACCGGTGTTCGTGCAAAGGGTAATAGAATCGGGGCCGGTATGTGAGTTGGAAAACTGATGTACACCTAGTCCAGTCGGGTTGCAATTTCCACCACGGGTTATATTTACCTGTTTGTCATTATATGGGTTATCATATTCTAGAAAGTGATTCACAAACTTTGCAGCCAATTCCGACGTGGTACTAAGGCAGGGAACGAGAACTATTTCTCTATTTCCACCGCGCGAATCTTTGTACAACTTGAGGTTGCCTTCACTCTGGGCGGCGCACCTGGCCATCCCAGCACCCATCTCATCTCGCATATTTATATGGGATTGTAAGACAGCCGAGATTTTGGCTTTGGTGATATACCCGTTGTACAGCGGTATCCCGACCGCAGCTAATACACCGATGATCGCGACGACGATCAGCAATTCGATTAAGGTAAAGCCTTTTGTATTGCGCATAGTGGGCTCTTTGTAACGTACCACTGCTTAAGACTGCTGGGCAGTTAGGTAATTAATCGCAAGCGGTTTTATTATTCTGGTTTATACACAACTTATCTTTGCCATCGGCAATTGCAGAGGCTACAAAACTGGTAGCTGCGACTGCGACAATCTGAAAAGCATAATCACCGCTTTCGTCTAAAGTCAAATTGCCTGAAAAAAGCTCGGTGTTTATCTTCTGGGTGTGATCGCCTGCTCCAGTGCCGTAGTACTTGCCCTCTTCTCGCAGGTAATCTCTTTGCATCAGATAGATCGATTTAAGGCCTGTTTCTGCGGCCTTTTGCTTGCCGTCGGCAATATATCCCGTCACCATTGGTGTGCCGACCGCCGCCAGTACGCCTATGATGACTACTACTATTAATAACTCCAACAGCGTAAAGCCGCGCATCGTGCGTGGGGGTTTCATAACTTTCTCAAAACGGGGTTTGAACAATTAGTAACATGAAGCATATCGCCTCACACGCCTTGCGAACTACGAGGGCAAGGTATTGGGCTGGGCTGGACCGAGCCCGCCAATGAGCAACACTTTACCAATGGCGCTTGTTTGCGTTTAGTCAGAAGATCCGCGCCAGGTTTAAGCATAGGTTAAGGCACATGATAAGGCGTTGCGTTATCGCAACATCAAACTATTATTCTGCAATCAGTGTGGCAACTAGCGACGTGCCGTCTTTGCCGTCATCGTCCCCGGGCTTAGTTGTCACGGTAACCGTTTTGTCAGCCACAGCAATTTGGGTCTGACCCTTTTTTCCGGTACCTGCGAGCACAGCATCTTCAGCTGAATTGTATGGATTTTTCCAGGCATCCCATTTGAAATGGGCGATAACCGCGGTAACGATTTTAGCTGTACCCTCGGAGCAGTCTTTAGCTGTGTTTGCTGTCGCGCTGGTTTTTACTGTGTATTTGGAAGCTGAATCTGCACATTTAGCCAGAATCGCTGCGGTCATATCCCGGGCGCGGGCATGATTCTCTTTGGTCGCGGCAATTTTGGTTGAAGTGATATAGCCGTTGTACGCAGGAATTCCAACCGCTGCCAGCACTCCGATAATCGCGACAACAATCAGCAATTCAATAAGGGTAAAGCCTTTGTTTCTTTTGGTAGGGTTCATGCGCAACATCGTTTTAGTCCTCATCGGTTGTGTGTCTATGTGCAAACTCTTAGTCCAATAGCGAAATGGTAGCATAAACCCGCTTGAGGCTCATTCTTTCTGATATGAAATGGCTTTAGATAAATACCAGGCTCAGGTGAAAAATACACTTTTGCAGCGTATGTCGATCAGATTCAGTAAGTTGTGACAGTAAAATAGCAAGTTCGGCAAGTACTGTCTAAAAAAACCCCTGAACTCTCATCCCTACCCCATGATCGGCCACTCCCGACTGATGCAATGTGGATGCCAGGACTGGGGGATCGGTTTGTGCAATGGATCGACATATGGCAGCGGAAGGTAGTTAGCACACCGATCAACTATTGGCCTGGCGATCTCGGACCCTGCTCATAGACAATCGTCGGTCTTGATGGGCCGATCCTAGTTTTTAGCCACTGATCATTCTTTGCTCTTGTACCAGTAATAGATAGTAATGCCTCTAAAAACTATGCCCAACGCAACCAGTGAGACAATCAGATAAATTTGATTAACAGTACTTTTATAAATATTTTCCGATAAATGAAAGGTCATTATTGAGATCGACAGACCAAAAGCTATACCAATTAACAATGTCGTAAGGTACGACAGGGCATTCAAAGAGAAATATGAGTAGTCGTCACATCGATTTTTCATAGCCTTACCCCCAATGATTGATGCGGCCTATATTCCAGGCACAAAGATACCGAATTATCACAACATCCTTGTAAAATTCCTGACTCTGCCCATGTTTAAGAGGCGGTTACTAAAATCACCCAATAATTCTAATAGGCTTTCACAAAGTAGAGGTATAGTGGCAGGATGAAACACGCCAAAGGCTTTACTCTGATCGAACTGTTGATCGTGGTGGCGATCATTGGTGTGCTGGCCGCTGTAGGGATACCGATGTACAACGGCTATATAACGGCTGCAAAGATCAAAGCAGCTAAAGAAAACCATATACGCGCAAGAGATATGATTGTTGCAGGCTTAACGCATTGTGCGGCGGCGACTCATATCACACTGATGCGCGAGAAAGACGGAAAACAGGAAAATGTCTCTTGCTCACTCGATGCGAAATTCATGGCGGCCTATTTCTATTTTCATCTAAAACATGCTGAATTTGTTAATCCATACCGCCAAAAAAAGCTTTTTAGCGATGACTCAGAAGAAATGTTCTATTATGATGCTGATGACCCCACCTGGGGATATCCTGATGGCCGGGGAAGCTCAAGCATATGGTACTCCGGAAAGAATACCATCACTATTAAGTCTAATATCGGTGCGGATAACGGATCGGACTTTTTCCTCACCGACTCACTGATCGGCGAATAAAGTAGCTGCGTTGAGCTCGGTTGGCACAGATGCCTTAACTAGAACTAACAGCCATCGCAGAAAAGCCTAAAAGGTTTGTGGTGTTAGTTCTGTGCTGGGGGTACCCCACACCCGCACCGTCGGCATTTTATAGCCTATGGTACTGAGTACTTATCTCCCAACGGACTCTTTTAGAGTTCTCCGTGTATAAGGGGCGCAACTCAAATGCACTTAGAGCCGAGTTGTCTAGGCGTAGAATCTACGGAAAATAGAGGCAACAACAGATAGTCAGAAAATCGACAATCTTCAAAAGAGCAAGGGGCGTGGCATGAAAAAATCAACTAAAGGGTTAATGCATCTGATACTGACAATCGCTGCGGCAGTAATCGTCTACTACTTGTGGCAATCAGGGTCAGCCCTGTAGGGCTTCGCCTAATCGTTTATTTCAATCTTCTCGCGCGGGGTGTCCTCACAGATCCAGATTTCCTTTTGGGTTTCTTCGTTCCAGCCTCCGTAATGGGCATCGCTCGCGCCATCAGGACAGGTCTTCGCAAGCCACTCTTCGACACTTAAGCCCTCCTCGCAGGCTTTGCACTGTGGCATCAGGCCCCGACAGCACGCTCTTGGAATCTGGCAGTCACATGATTTTGGTTGGGCGCAACCTGCCATAAATAACACTGACAAAAGCACAAAGCACAAGCCTTTGCGCAAGATCATAAGCACACGAATAATCATCTTCAGTTAATCAAGATCACCAACCCGGCATCCCAATCGCTCAGTCGTGATGGGGCCACCTTAGTCATCGTGCTTTATGCCACCACGGCCGACATGATGCACAGAGGTAATGTTGACGTGTTTTAATGTCACCGATGCCTGCATACCGCGCAAACGTTCTTCAACCTGTAGCTTGCTCTCGCCCGGCACAATAAGCGTGATGTCCCGCTCGAACGGCTCTCCATCAGCCGTTAGCAGTGTCACCGTAAGGCGGACCTTGTACTCTTTAATGCCGATCACGTTTTTTGTCCGACGGGTTTTCCCGGCAGGCCTTGTTCGGATTACGAGCGCATCGCCAGCGACGCTGCGCAGGCAAAGTGCTGGGCTAAATCCTCCAGACGAGCGTGCGCGTTAAGCCCGCTGGTATGAGGCATGAGGTATACCGGCCGACAACCAACCTGGCTCGCTTGAATCCCCGCCTTAGCTTTGGCATCCACTATGTTTCGCCAGCCGCCCAAACCAACAAAGCAGACTGCCCGGGGAGCCAGCCATTGCACCAGCCGAGCGACCCGCGCAAAACCGACCTGGTATTCCTTAATGCTCACCTGGTCTGCGCGGCGGGTGGTACGGCGGACCAGATCTGTCATACCTAAACCATGGTAACGCAAAGCATGTCGGGGATCTCGGTCAATACTTGCAATACCGGCTTGAAGGGCCGCCGGCCAGAACCGGTTACCCGGTCGGGCATAACCGATGCCTGTGTCTGCTGAATACGGGCTCGGGTTCAAACCCACAACAAGTAATTTCATGCCTGAACCGACAGTATCGGACAGACTGTACAGCCGTTCAAGCGTCAGATACGCGGCTTCCTTTCTATAAAGAACCGGCCCTATTGAGGCGAATCCGGCACCGATCGCAAGGTCAACGGCCAACTGGCTATCCCAACCGCGGGTCGGGCGGGGTTTAAGCACTGCACGGACTACCCGACCGACGGGAAGTGCCCGATGCTGATCCGCCAGGGCCAGCGGAAGATTCCTTGCAGAGCACCCGTTGCCAAGGCGAATTCTGGGTAATGCCGCCGGCTTAGTCCGAGACTGAGTGTTCATTTCGGGCTCAATCGCGCCATCGCCGTAACAAGACTTCTGCCAAAATACGAAAGGCCGGTTTTGCTGGCCTTTTTATTGCCATCCTTGGCCTGGTGGGCGATCAACTGAATGCATTGAATGCGATGATCGTCTGAGTGTCGCGAATACCGTCCAAGGTTTGAAGTCGCAGATTCACAAAATGACCAGCGTCTTCGCCATCACTGATATAACACTTGGCAAGCAGATCATAAGGTCCGGAGATCGAATAAACCTCCGACACGCCCTCCACATCGACAAGCGCCTGGGCGACCTGATACGAGCGCCCCAGATCGCACTTGACCTGTACAAAGATTATTTGCATGTCTGGCTCCTTATTATGGCTCGACCAAAAACTTCTGGGTGTAGGCCACAAGTTCCTCTAACTTGCCGTACCCTGCCCCGCTTTTGAGGATTTCACGGGCACGCGCTACCCCGTCTTGCAGTGAATCGGCAAGGTCAGCCGCGTATATGGTTGCCCCTGCGTTCAGAGCTACCATGTCGGCTGCACTGCCGTTGGTCCCGGTAAGCGCTGAGCGAATCAAAGCCAGGCTCTGGGTCGAATCCGTCACGACCAGATCATCCAGCGATTGACGTGCAATCCCAAATTCTTCCGGTTTGATCACGTAGTCCTTAATGCTTCCATCACGCAGTTCGCTCACCTTCGTGTCGGCAGCGATACTTATCTCATCCAGCCCGTCATCCGAGCAGACGACCAGCGTATGCACGCTACCCAGGTTGGCAAACACCTCGGTCAGCGGGTGAACCCAGGCCTGATCAAAAACACCGACCAGTTGCCATCTGGCCCCGGCCGGGTTGGTCAACGGTCCGAGCAGGTTAAACAAAGTACGAATACCGATCTCACGGCGCGGACCGATCGCATGGCGTGTCGCGCCGTGATGGGTAGGGGCAAACATAAAACCTAGGCCCACCGCGTCGATGGTCTTGCCGACGGCTTCAGGGCTGAGCGCAATATTAACCCCTGCTGTCTCAAGCACATCAGCACTGCCGGAATTTCCAGTGGCCGCACGGTTGCCGTGCTTGGCCATGGTTGCCCCGGCGGCGCAAGCGACCAACGCTGCCGCGGTCGAGACATTGAACAGGCCAGCACCATCGCCGCCGGTACCCACCGTGTCGGCAACCCGATCCGCCTTAACAGTGACAGTGGCGGCAAATTCTCGCATGACAGTCGCAGCGCCTGTCAGCTCTTCAACCGTCTCTCCCTTGATATGAAGCGCTGTCAATACGGCTCCAATCTGTGCCGGGGTCGCATCACCCTGCATAATAATGCGCATGACATCAGCCATCTGGGCGTTGGTGAGATCCTGACCTTGTGAAAGAGCGCGTATCGCTTCTTGTAAATTCATCATCGGTGCCTGCGTGCCTTCAAAATACCGTTTACCTCAGGGCAGTAAAACGCTGGCGCCGGTAGTGCGCCGCCCCTCCAGGTCTGCGTGAGCCAACGACGCATCTGACAGAGCGTATTCCTGATTAATATCAGCCTGCACTGCACCACTTTGCATCACCTGAAATAACTCGCCCGCGCAGTGCTCCAGGCTAGACCGATCTGCGGTGTAGTCGAACAAACCCGGTCGGGTCAGATAAAGGGAGCCTTTTGCAGCGAGCACAGAGGGATCAAAAGAGGGTACTTTGCCCGAACTTTGGCCAAAGAGTGCCAGAGTCCCGCGCCGCTTAAGACAATCCAGACTGCCTTTAAAGGTATGCTGACCCACTGAGTCGTATACCACGTCCACGCCGACGCCATCGGTCAGTTCCCGCACTCGATCTACAAAATTCTCGCGGGTATAAACGATAGTATGGGTACAGCCGTGAGCGGTGGCCAATTCCGCTTTCTCGTCTGACCCAACCGTACCGATGATGGTGACACCCAGGTGTCGTGCCCACTGGCAGGCAATCAGGCCAACCCCTCCAGCGGCAGCCTGAAAGAGGATAGTATCTTTGGGTTTAAGCGGTACCGTACTTCTCAGTAGATATTGCACTGTCATACCCTTCAGCATCATCGCAGCGGCGGTAGACTCTTGAATATCCGGAGGCAAATGCACCAATTTTTCTGCGGGTATCAGTCGCACCTCAGCATAGGCGCCCAAGGGATGCGCTGCATAGGCCACTCGATCCCCTTCGGCAAAACCCTGTACCCCTTCACCAATCGCCTCTACTGTGCCCGCCCCTTCAAGGCCGGGGGTAAACGGTAACTGGGGTGATGGATAAGCGCCGGTACGGAAATAAACATCGATAAAATTCAGCCCAACGGCACTGTGGCGCAGTCGAATCTCCCCCGGGCCTGGGTCACCAACCTCCGCTGGCTCCCAGCGCATCTCATCTGGGCCACCGGTCTGGTAAATCTTAATCGCATGACTCATATTTCTAGCTCCAATTAATAACTACTGAAATCTTTACCTAACGCTTTGACGGTTCAGCTATCGTAGCTTTACCTTATTATCGCTTTTAGCTGAAAACGGTGTTGCTCCCAATAATCAAACCGGAGTAATCCCTAGATTCGACAAAAGCGGCTACCCACTTCTACACAAAATCCGAGATAGCCTGGAAGATGCGCGCAACCACACTCCAGACACTGGATCATTCCACATCAAATCCGAAACCCAAACCCTGAATAAACTGTGGCACTTCGAATATCCCCGGTTTAGCTGCCGAAGTCGCTCTCAACCTTAATAAAGGTATCAGCGTAAAAACCGTTGAACTGTGTTCGGCACGCAGTGCCGTAAGCGCCGATACGGTCGAACTCGATCCAATCCCCCTCGGCAACATCGACCGGCAAGCTGATCGGGCGAGGAAAAATATCCAGCGAATCACATGTCGGCCCGTACAGCGTGTACTCTTTTGTTTTAGAAGCAAACGGCCGCGAACCGATCATTCGCACGGGCAACTGAAGGCCGAGCTTCTCCTCGATAAAACTTCCGTACATGCCATCATTAAGGTACAGCGCATCATCCTTGCGCAGGTGAACCTGGGTAATAAGAGATTCCCCATCAACACAAAGCCCGCGCCCGGGCTCGCACAAAACCCGGCACTCTTCAGGCAACGCCAGCGTCGCTAAGCCCTTGCGAATCGCAACAAAGAAATCGTCTAATTCCGCGCCTTGGGAATTGAGATAACGACCTGGGAATCCACCGCCCACATCCACACAAACTGGCGACTCGCCAACCTGTGCAATCACCTGGCCGACAAGGTCCAGACCCATTTCAAAACCCTCAGCTTCCAGACACTGCGAGCCGACATGGAACGACAAACCGTAACGGTAGCCACGGGCCAAGGCGTCACGCGCCAGTGCCGCCGCCTCGGGTAGCGGCGCACCGAACTTGCTGGATAATTCGTACACTGCGCCCTCGTAATGAATCTCAAGGCGCACCACGATGACGGTGTCAGGTCCTGGCGGGACAATCTGGGCAATCTTTTCAAGCTCTGCCGGGTGATCAACCACAAAATGGTCTACGCCATAAACCCTATGGGCCGAAAGAATAGCCGCCCGACTCTTGACCGGGTGCATGAAGTAGCTGGTGGCACCGGGTAACTGCTCCGATACACGCGCCACCTCAACCAAAGAGGCGGTATCAAAATGGTGCACGCCGGCTGCGAAAAGCGCGTCCAACATATGCGGTTCAGGGTTACACTTCACCGCGTATAAGACGTCCCCGGGAAAGCCCTCGACAAAACGCCGGGCCACTGAATGAATCTTATGGGGGCGCACACAAAAAATTGGGTAGCTCGGATCAAGATCTGCCACAACCGCCTCAGGCGAGGGGTAAATGGGTAGATCAACTTTCTGGCGTGCAGGTGCATCCATGGCGGACTCTGACACCCTCTCCTGGTTCGTGGCGTAAATGCGATTCTGACACAACCTTTCACCTAAAGCCCATTGGCAACACAAAAACATAAAACCGAAAAACCCCTGGGCCTGGCAGCACTGCAAGGCATCTTCGTGTTTGGCCACCTGTCTAACGACTGGCTACCTGCAGCAATCTGGCTGCTGGCGCCTGCTATCGGTCTGGCCTTTGACCTAAAACCCTCCGAGGTCGGACTGCTGCTTGCCATTCATTCGATTGGTGCGTCGCTTGCCTATTTTCCGGCTGGTGTGCTGGCAGACCGTACACGTTTGCAGGGGCGATTGCTGCTCGGCACATTCTGGTGGGTAGCGCTGGGCTATCTACTGGCGTCAACGGCCCCAAGCTTCTGGTCGCTGGCGATCCTGCTGGCTATCGGCGGTATGGGCGATGCCGCCTGGCATCCGATTGCCACGGGAATACTGGTAAGACAGATGCCCAAACAGCGCGGTCAGGCACTAGGAGTGCATGCCGTTGGAGGAACTCTGGCCGAGGTGCTCTCGCCACTACTGGTCGGTTTTCTGCTGGCTTTTCTGGATTGGCGCGTGGTGCTTCAGATTTCAGTGATACCCGCCGCCTTAATGGGAATTGCCTTTTTGTTTATTGCGCGCCGGATTCCGAGTCGACATGCCAGTACCGTCATATCACGAGCCGATCTTGGCGCTTTCATTACTCAGTGGCGTAGTCGGACTGGCTTGTTTCTGATCGCCGGAATCGCCACCTACAACATGGCTCTCATTGCCTTGATGACCATGTCACCGCTCTTTATGCAGCGCGAGTTGGGATTCAACTCAGCGCAAACCGGCATGGCCTTCGCCGCCGCCATGCTCGCAGGCTCTATTGGCCAACCAATTGTCGGGCGGCTATCGGATCGGCGGGGGCGCTTTGGAATCTTTGCTGTCGGTTCGGTGGTTGCTGCAGGGTTGGCCGGCACCGTAGTCCTGTTTGATGCCCCCGTGCTGATAATCGGCCTGCTGACGATGGCAATGGCTGTGCTGGTAACCATTCGATCAGGAGTCCTGGCAATGGCGGTTGATCACGCCAGTAAACATGAGGCCACTGCATTGGGCTTTGTCTTTGTGGTGCTCGACGGCGTTGGTGCCCTGGGCGCAGTGCTCGCAGGCCTGGTCGGGGATTTCAGTCTTGTGGCCAGCTTTGGGCTGGCCGGAGGATTATCTTTACTTGCAGTGGGTTTTATCGCAACCGCACGACGCTGATCACCTATGACGCCGGCGTAACTTACCGATACCGGTAGAATTCCTATATACTGTATAAATTTACAGTAACTAGAGAAAACACTGTGTCCGGCTATGCCGAACTGCACTGCCTGTCAAATTTCAGCTTTCTACGCGGCGCCTCACACCCTGCTGAACTGGTCCGCCGGGCTTCTGAGCTCGGTTATCGTGCCCTGGCACTGACGGATGAATGCAGTATCGCCGGCACAGTGCGGGCGCATGTCGCTGCACAGGAGTTAGGCTTACAGCTCATCATCGGCAGCGAATTCACTCTGGAAAACGGCAATAATCTGGTTCTGTTAGTAACCAATCGAGAAGGTTACCGCCACCTGACCCGGTTAATTACCCGGGCGCGCCAGCGTGCAAGCAAGGGCTCGTACTCTCTGAACATTGACGACCTTTGCACCCAGCACCTGCAGAGCTGCCTCGCCCTGCTGCCGTGTGACCCGACTCCAGCGCCAGCAAGCACTCTTACGGAGCGCTACCGGGCCCTGTCTTATCACGCCAGGCATATCCAATCATTAATGCCTGGGCGAACCTGGCTGACACTCGAGCAATCCAGTAACGGAGGTGATCAGGCACACCAAAAAGCGCTGCAGGTTTTGTCACAAAAAACAGGCGTACCCCTGGTTGCCGCTGGCGGCGTACACATGCACGTACGCTCACGCCAGGCGTTACAGGACACTTTAACCGCGGTCCGACGCAGGCAATCGGTGACTGAAATAAAGTATGACCTTGCACCCAACGCCGAGCGTCATCTGCGAACCTCAGCTGTTCTCGAGGGCATCTATCCTCGCACTTTGCTCGATGAGAGCGTAAAAATAGCCCGCCGCTGTGATTTTTCGTTAAATGAGCTGAACTACACCTATCCACGCAAGTTCATACCTGCCGACCACACGCCAACACAGTACCTGCGCCGGTTAACCAAAGCAGGCATGACCACGCGTTGGCCTGATGGTCCATCGCTCAAAGTAGTTCAACAAATTGAACACGAGCTGACTTTGATTAAGGAGCTCGATTACGAAAGTTACTTTCTAACCGTCTACGACATCGTTCGTTTTGCCCGCTCACAGGGCATTCTCTGCCAGGGCCGGGGCTCGGCGGCCAACTCAGCAGTGTGCTTTGCGCTTGGCATCACCGAAGTGGACCCGGCCCATATGGAGATTCTGTTCGAACGGTTTATCTCTCGTGAGCGTAATGAACCACCGGACATTGATGTCGATTTTGAACATGAACGTCGTGAAGAGGTGATGCAGTACGTTTACCGGCGCTACGGGCGCAAGCGAGCCGCTTTAACCGGCGCAGTCATCACCTATCGCCCACGCAGTGCAGTGCGGGATATCGGGCGCGCCCTGAATCTATCCAAAGACCAGCTTGATCGCCTGTCCGGTAATCTTGCCTGGTGGCAAAACGGAAAGGTTGTACCCCAGCGTGTGCGTGAGATCGGTCTGGATCCTAAAGGCCCGGTCCTGCGAAAGCTGCTGGCATTGGTCCAGGAGTTGGTTGGCTTTCCGCGCCACCTGTCACAGCACTCTGGAGGCTTTGTTATTTCCCATGAGCCATTGTGCGACCTGGTGCCTATCGAAAACGCAGCCATGGCAGATCGGACAGTAATCCAGTGGGATAAAGACGATATCGATGCGCTGGGTCTGCTCAAAGTGGACTGCCTGGCACTGGGCATGCTGAGTGCGATTCATAAAGCATTTGATCTGCTCAAGCAGCACCGCGGCAAAACGCTGTCCATGGCTACGCTACCCCAGGAAGACCCCACGGTATACCAGATGATCAGCCGTGCCGACACCGTAGGTGTTTTTCAGATCGAATCTCGCGCACAAATGGCTATGCTACCGCGCTTACGGCCGCGCTGTTTTTATGATCTGGTCATCGAGGTTGCTATCGTCCGGCCGGGTCCTATCCAGGGCGACATGGTGCATCCCTACCTGCGGCGGCGTAACGGTGAAGAGGAGGTCACTTACCCCAGCGAAGCGGTCCGCGAGGTGCTCGAGCGCACGCTGGGAGTGCCTATTTTCCAGGAGCAGGTCATCAAACTGGCGATGGTCGCTGCAGGTTTTACCCCGGGAGAGGCCGATGGCCTGCGACGTGCGATGGCTGCCTGGAAACGCCACGGTGGGCTTGGGCATTATGAAACCCGATTAATTGAGGGTATGCGTGAACGTGGTTACAGTGAGGCTTTTGCACGGCGCATCTACCAGCAAATCCTGGGCTTTGGTGAATATGGTTTTCCCGAGTCGCATGCGGCCAGTTTCGCATTATTGGTATATGTTTCGGCCTGGCTTAAGTGTCACCAACCAGCCGCATTTACCTGCGCTTTGCTGAACAGTCAGCCAATGGGCTTCTATACGCCTTCACAATTAGTGCAGGACGTACGTCGGCATGGCGTTGCCGTATGTCCTATTGACGTTATGAGGAGCGCCTGGGATTGCACATTGGAATCAGAGGGGGCAGATCTTGTATTACGCCTGGGGTTAAGAATGGTCAAGCATCTTAGCTATACCGGTGCCAAGCGATTACTCGATGCGCGACAGCATCGAGTCTTTACCAGCGTCGATGATCTTGCCCATCGCGCCTCATTGGAGCGCGGTGACCTGCGCGCGCTGGCTAGCGCCAATGCCTTATCAACCCTGGTGCAGCATCACCGCCGTCAAGCTGGATGGCTGGTTAGCGGTATCGAGAAACCCTCCCCGGTATTTCCCCAACCTTATATCCGTGAAGCCACGCCATTACTGAATACACCACACGCGGGTGAAGAAGCCTGTGCTGATTACGCCAGCACCGGCCTAACCCTGGGCCCACACCCACTAGCTCTGCTGCGTAACCAACTACAAACGCTTGGTGTCATTACCAGCGATGGTATTGCACAGAAAAAAGATGGTCACTATGTGCACACGGCGGGAATCGTCACCACCCGACAACGGCCAGCCAGCGCTAACAATGTCACCTTTGTAACGCTTGAAGATGAGACCGGCAACACCAACCTGGTGATATGGCAGCGTCTGGCTGAAAACCAGCATCAGGTGCTGGTCGGGGCGCGACTACTTGGCGTTCACGGACAAATTCAACGCCATGGCAATGTGATCCATGTCATTGCCGGCAGGCTGAGCGATTACACGGCACTGCTAGGAAGCCTTACCACGCAAAGTCGGGATTTTCGCTAGGCACCAACAAAAGCCGATCACTGTCGAGTTATCCCGTTTGCCATGGGCAAACAACCCAGAGTTAGTCGAGATTAAAAGGGATGTCATTGGCAGCACAAGCCGCCTGCACTGTATTACGCAAAAGACAGGCGATCGTCATAGGCCCTACTCCACCGGGTACCGGCGTAATCGCGCCGGCGACCGCTGATGCCGAATCAAAATCTACATCACCGACAAGGCGGGTCTTACCTTCTTGACCTTCAATCCGATTGATACCGACATCGATCACCACCGCGCCGGGTTTAATCCAGTCACCCGGTATCATCTGCGGGCGGCCCACGGCCGCCACCAGAATATCAGCTTCACGACAAACGCCAGCTAAGTCCCGCGTCCGCGAATGCGCAATCGTCACTGTGCAGCTTTGTGCCAGCAGTAAAGATCCCATCGGCTTACCCACGATATTTGAGCGCCCTACCACCACCGCATTTTTACCGGATAAATCACCCAGTTGATCCTTGAGCAACATCATGCACCCTAACGGTGTACAGGGCACCAGGCCGGGCGCGCCCGTTGCCAGTCGCCCCACATTAACCAGATGAAAACCATCGACGTCCTTGTCTGGATCGATGGCATTGATGACCGCCTGTGAATCGATCTGATCCGGTAGCGGCAGTTGCACCAGTATGCCGTGAACCTTGGAGTCGTTATTTAACTGTTCGATGACTGCAAGTAATTCTGATTGGCTGGCCGTGTCCGGCAGTTTATGCTCGTACGAGTTCATGCCGACTTCCTGTGTCTGCTTACCCTTATTGCGAACATAAACCTCACTGGCCGGGTCTTCCCCTACCAGCACGACTGCCAGACCCGGCACCAAATCATAGTCTCTGGTGAGCGTGCTTACCGCCTCGGATACTTTTTCCCGCAAGCCAGCGGCAAATGCCTTGCCATCAATGCGTGTCGCCATGGTTTCTCCTTATTCTTCAGGCCGGGTTAACTTTTACTGCACAGTACTTGACTTCGGCGATCTTGCCGAACGGATCCAAAGCGGCGTTAGTCAATAAGTTGGCCGCCGCTTCGCGATAACAAAATGGTATGAAGATCTCGCCGCGTTGTAGTCCGCGATCAGCGCGTGCGAGCGCCACCAGCTCACCGCGCCGTGATGCGACCCGAAGTGCCCTGCCTTCACTAATCCCGAGTCGTTCAAGGTCTTCGGGGTGCGCACTGATCACAGCCTCAGGTTCAATGGCGTCGAGCACTCTGGCACGGCGGGTCATAGATCCGGTATGCCAGTGCTCAAGCTGACGCCCAGTGATTAATACGAAAGGGTACTCCTCATCTGGCATCTCATCGGCGCTCTCAGGCTTGGCGGGGACAAAACGTCCGCGGCCATCCGCCGTTGGAAACTTCTCCTGAAATACCACGCCCTGACCCGGATCCTGATCACCGGCGCACGGGTAGGTAATACTGTGTTGTTGCTCTAAACGCTGCCAGGTCATCCCGGCAATGCTTGGCATCGCCCCCCGCATCTCTTCAAACACGTCACTGACATCATCATATTCCCAGCCCAGGCCAAGTCGCGCAGCCAGTTGCTGAATGATCCAGATATCGTGACGCGCCTCGCCGGGCAGGCCCAGCGCTTGGCGGCCCATCTGGACACGACGGTCGGTATTGGAAAATGTACCGGTTTTCTCGGGAAAAGCTGAAGCCGGCAATACCACATCGGCGTACGCGGCCGTTTCGGTCAAAAAGATATCCTGCACGACCAAGTGATCCAATGCCGCGAGGCCGGCGCGGGCATGATTAAGGTTTGGGTCAGACATCGCCGGATTTTCCCCCATGACATACATGCCCTTAATGCGCCCCTCACAGGCCGCATCCATAATCTCAACCACCGTAAGACCTGGGATCTTGTCAAGGGACGCGTTCCAGTATTGGCTGAAGAATTCACTGGCATCGTTATCGTCGACCCGGCGGTAATCCGGAAACATCATCGGTATCAATCCGGCATCCGAAGCACCCTGTACGTTATTTTGACCACGCAAAGGATGCAACCCGGTTCCGGGACGGCCGATATTGCCAGTCATCAACGAAAGCGCAATCAAACAACGCGCGTTATCGGTACCGTGTACGTGCTGAGAAATACCCATGCCCCAGAAAATAATCGACCCGCGGGAGCACGCATAGGCTCGCGCCGTCTTGCGGATCACATCGGCATCGATACCGCAGATCGGGGCCATCTCCTCGGGGCTGAACTGTTTGACGTTCTCACTGAGTGCTTCGAAGTTATGGGTACGCGATGCAATGAAATCCGAATCGACAAGGTCTTCATCGATAATGGTGTGAATCATCGCGTTTAATAATGCGACATCAGTATCCACACGAAACTGTAGAAAATGATCTGCGTGGCGTGCGATATCAGTACGACGGGGGTCCATCACGATCAGCGTCGCGCCGCGCCGGGACGCGTTTTTGATAAAGGTCGCGGCGACCGGATGATTACTGGTGGGGTTGGCACCGATCACTACGATGACTTCAGCCAAAGCTGCGTCTTCCACCTGATTGGAGACCGCACCCGAGCCGATGCCTTCAAGCAGGGCTACCACCGATGAGGCATGGCAAAGCCGGGTACAGTGATCAACGTTGTTTGTGCCAAAGCCGGTGCGCACCAGTTTCTGAAATAGATAGGCTTCTTCGTTGCTTCCTTTGGCCGACCCAAAACCGGCCAATGCGTTAGGCCCATGCGCATCCCGAATATGTTTTAGTCCATTAGCGGCAATCTCCAGCGCCTCTTCCCAGGAAGCTGGGCGAAACATTTTTGCCGGATCTGCCGGATCGAAATGATCGTTTAAACCCTTGGGGATTCCTTCTTTTCGAACCCAGGGTACCGTCAAGCGCTCAGCATGGCTGACATAGTCAAAACCATAACGCCCTTTTACACAAAGCCGGCCTTTATTAGCGGGTCCATCACGGCCGGTCACATACTGAATCTGGTTATCTTTTATATGATAGGTCAGAAGGCATCCGACACCGCAGTAGGGGCAAGCCGAATCGACCGTCTTGTCTATATTTTCAAGGCCCACGTCGCCGGCCGGCATTAACGCCCCCGTGGGGCAGGCCTGTACGCATTCGCCGCAGCCAACGCACGAGCTCTGACCAAGGGCATCACCCAGATCGAAGACGATCTGTGCGTGAGCACCGCGAAAGGCAAGCCCAATCACATCGTTCATTTGCTCCTCGCGGCAGGCTCTGACGCAACGGGTACACTGGATGCAACTCTCCAGCTTAACCGTGATCGCCGGATGGGAAATATCCGCACTGGGTTGAATTCGGCCACCAAAACGGCTTGTACCCACATCGAGTTTGTTGCACCACTCATCAAGTTCAGATGCCTGGGTGTGGCTGGATTCGCCAACCTCGCCACGCAGTAACTCAAGTATCAACGACTGAGAACTTTTAGCGCGGGCACTGTTACTGACAACGCGCATTCCTTCGACCGGTGTCCGACAGCACGAAGGTGCCAACACCCGCTCACCGTCGATCTCTACCATACAGGCGCGGCAGTTGCCGGCGGCGGCAAGGCCATCTGCGTAGCACAGATGCGGAATCTCTATCTCTTCCCGGCGCGCCACCTGCAAGATACTCTCGCCCGGGCCTGCACTGACCTCGCGGCCATTTAAGGAGAAACTAACGGTGGCGTCGACGCTGGAATCGGAAAGGCTCATTAACAGCCAACCTCCTTGGGAAAATAGCGGATCGTACAACGTATGGGGTTTGGTGCGGCCTGACCGAGCCCGCAGATCGAGGCATCTTCCATCACCGTGGCAAGCTCCTCAAGCAAAGGAGCATCCCAACTGGGGCTTTCCATTAACTGCGCCGCCCGGCTACATCCCACTCGACATGGCGTGCACTGGCCGCAGGATTCGTGGGCGAAAAACTGGATGGTGTTACGCGCAGCATCTCTTACTCGATCGTGATCGGAAAGAATGATCACAGCGGCCGAGCCGATGAAACAGCCATGCGTTTGTAGCGTATCAAAATCCAATGGCTCGTCAGCCAGTGTGGCAGGCAGGATACCGCCTGAGGCCCCGCCCGGAAAATACGCATAAAGGCTATGCCCTTCGGGCATTCCGCCGCAGTATTCATCGATCAGTTCGCGCACGCTAATGCCAGCCGGCGCAAGGTGCACCCCTGGTTTGTTTATCCGGCCGCTGACCGAAAATGAGCGAAGCCCCTGGCGCCCACGACGGCCTTCACCACTAAACCACTTAGCGCCTCGCTCGATGATTTCTCGAACCCAATAAAGTGTCTCGCAGTTGTGCTCCAGCGTGGGACGACCAAACAGACCAACCTCGGCCACATAGGGCGGGCGTAGCCGCGGCATACCGCGTTTGCCCTCAATCGACTCGATCATCGCCGACTCTTCACCGCAGATATAGGCCCCGGCACCACGGCGCACAAACAATTCGGGAAGCGATCGATCGAAACCGTCCTGAAGTTCCTTAATCGCACTCTGGAGAATCTCGATCACACCAGGATATTCGTCTCGAACATAGAGATAGCACGCATCAATGCCAATCACCTGGGCGGCTATCAACACACCTTCGAGAAAGCGGTGCGGATCACGCTCCAGGTAATAGCGGTCTTTGAAAGTGCCCGGTTCGCCCTCATCGATATTGACCGCCATCAACCTCGGTGCACCTTGCTCTTTGAGGATGCGCCACTTACGCCCGGCTGGAAAACCAGCGCCGCCAAGGCCTCGAAGCCCGGAGGACTCGAGTTCATTAATGATTACCTCGCCAAGTTGATTGTCGTCGTTACAACGACGCGCCAAAGCATAGCCCCCATCGGCACAATAGGCCTCAAAACGAATCCAATCATCGGGTGTACCCGGCCCTGTCAGGTCCGCATCGAGGCACTCGGATACGCTCTGCCGAGTAGCGTGAGTCACTGCGCGCTTACCGACCACGGCAACGGGTGCCTGATCGCAACGCCCGACACAAGGCACTGCCTGGACCCGAACGCCGTCTCCTAGTCCCTTTTGCAGTGCATCCAGCAATTGGGTGGCGCCAAACATCTCACAGGTTACCGAGTTACACACCCGAACTGTCAGCGGGGGTGGCGGGGTTTCACCTTCGCGAACCACGTCAAAGTGATGGTAAAAAGTGGCCACTTCATACACTTCAGTCGGCGCGAGCCCCAGCACATCTGCCAACGCCACTAGATGCTGCGCTGACAAATATCCATGCGTATCTTGTAATCGGTGCAAGCATTCGATCAGTTGATCCGCTGCCCGGCTAATGCCGTCGATTGCTTCAAGCACTTCATCTCGTGCAATAGCATCGACAGCGCGGCCCTTAGCGCGCCCGGGAAGGCGATTACGCTTGGTGTTGGGGTTTTTCATAAATTTTCCAGCCTTGATCGAGCAGACGGAGGCATTGTAGCGGGATACTCTCTGGACATTGATAGACTGTTTTAATCAAATCATCGCTGCGCTTGAGGAAGTTTGATAGTCTGAATACGTCATCAAGATAACCACCTTGTGAGAAACTGAGATGGCTATGAGATCCTTCTCACTTTCTAAGGCCAGCAGGATTAAATCTCCGGATAATGTCTGTGCTTCACCGTGTGAGCGTAGCTACAATTCAAGTATAGATCGGTGGACGGCACCAATTCTAATCCGGGCTGGAGCATGTGCAGGGGATTGGCCCCATAATCTGACCGTAAACCCGCATCTCACACCATGACTGATCGATACCGAAAGCCCAATACCACGAATGAGGCTTAATGCAATTGAACATGCTTGAAGCCCGTTCTCTGGGTTGCGTGCGGGGTACCCGACTGTTATTCGAGGATATCAGTTTTCAGATCCACCCTGGTGAGATCTGCCAAGTGCGTGGCACTAACGGCGCAGGCAAAACCAGCCTGCTGCGTATCCTATGCGGTCTTAGTCTGCCGGAGCACGGTGAGGTACTGTGGGACGGAGCACCTATCGACCAGGATCGCGCCCGCTACCATGCGCAATTGGCGTATGTAGGCCACGCCCCTGGATTAAAACTCGACCTGACCGCACGAGAGAACCTGTTGTTTGCGCTTTCTTTGCAGGCGGCCCAAGAGCACGTGGACATTGATGAGGTGCTCGAACGCGTAGGACTGGATGCCTCGGCTAATCTTTTATGTCGTCATCTATCGGCTGGGCAACTTCGACGCGTCGCTATTGCCCGATTACACCTTACCAGCGCCCTTTTGTGGATTCTCGATGAACCATGCTCTGCGATCGACTCGCAAGGAGTCAGCAACATTGAAACCCTGCTCGGTACCCACCTCGATGCCGGCGGAATGGTGATTTTTACCAGCCACCAAGCCATTCAGGTCGCGCAACACCCAATCACAACTATCGAATTGAGTTCGTGATGGTGCCCACGCTTGGTAATGCTCTGGTCGCCCTGGTCCGTCGGGATATCCGACTGGTTGTTCGACATCGCTTTGAAATTGCCAACCCGGTGCTGTTTTTCATCATCGTGGTTACACTATTTCCCTTTGGCGTGGGATCGGACCCCGCGCAACTGGCGCTTATCGGCTCGGGAATCGTCTGGGTAGCGGCGCTGCTCGCGACCCTGTTAGCACTCGAAGGTCTTTTTCGTTCCGATTTTGAAGACGGCACGCTAGAACAGATGGCGCTTGGGCTTCACCCCCTCTCGGCACTGGTATTGAGTAAGGTTTTCGTCCATTGGTGTGCCACCGGCTTACCTCTCCTTGTAGCGGCGCCGTTGCTCGGAATACTTCTTAATATGAGCGTTACCGGGCAACTAACGCTACTGGCCGCGCTGGCACTGGGTACACCAACACTCAGCCTGATTGGTGCAGTCGGGATGGCGTTGACCGTCGGGGTGAAACGTGGCGGCCTGCTCCTGACTTTATTGGTCCTTCCACTTTATGTTCCGGTGTTGATCTTCGGCGCAAGCGTGGTTCTGGCCGCTGAGGCCGGGCTGCCTACGGCTGGACACTTTTACGCTCTTGGCGCGATGGCAGTCCTGGCACTCTCGTTAGCGCCGCTGGCAACTAGCGCTGCATTGCGCATTAGTTTGAACTGATCTTCGCTACCACGCTGCGAATCCACGTTAGCAGGCGACTCAAATCCATAGCACCGGCCGTGCGATCAGATACACCATCACGGCTGCACAAGATTACTCTGGGGCTGAGTCAGATTCCTTAACGTCCTGCGATTTCCTGTGCCTGCCCGGTGTCGCGCATGGCGAGTCAGACCTTGGGCTCCAATGAGCTTGCAGCTTGCTCAAGCGAAGCGCCGTCATCTGCCAAGGATCGCGCCATCAGGTCCAACATCGACAAGCGCCCGCAGACCATTACGACCAATAGGCGTATTGAAATGATTGACCCCTGAGGATATCGGATGGCTGGTAAAAAGAGCGCTGCTGCACTCGCCGCACCGACCCCGGGTGCCAAGCTAGTCAGTAGGCGCTCGATTGGCCCCGGCACATCTGCGACAGATCCTGTCAGTGTCGCGTTTTAGCGGTAATGCGCTCAAATATTAGATCGCTCTTATATTTGATACTCCCATCGGTGGCTTACCAGTGCCCCCACCCGATCGGATACGCTTTTAGCAAAACTTAACGTCTGCGTCCGAGGCGCTCTACTCGTCTGTCACACAGCCCTCGCTCGCCGTCTTGACGTTTTTGATGTACTTATGAAGCGTACCGCGCGTTGTTTTGTACGCCGGCATGCTCCAGTTTGCCTTTCGCTCAGCAAGTTCGGCATCAGAAAGGGTCACATCAATCGTGTTGGCATCTGCGTCCAGGGTGATGATGTCACCATCTCTGATTAACCCAATCGGCCCTCCCTCCTGGGCCTCAGGCACAACGTGGCCTATGATAAAACCATGTGAGCCGCCCGAAAACCGCCCGTCCGTAATCAGTGCCACATCCAAGCCCAACCCCGCACCCATGATGGCCGAGGTTGGAGTCAACATCTCGGGCATGCCTGGGCCGCCTTTGGGGCCTTCGTACCGGATTACGATTACATCGCCCTTTTTGATTTGACCTTCTTCCAAGGCGCCCAACATTGCCTCTTCACCATCAAAAACACGAGCAGGCCCGCTGAATTGGCGTCCTTCTTTGCCGGTAATCTTGGCCACCGAACCCCCGGGGGCAAGATTGCCCTTGAGGATGCGGATGTGCCCTGTCTCCTTGATTGGGTTATCCAGAAAATGGAACACTTTCTGCCCTTCTTCCAGATCCGCCAGTTGCTCAAGGTTTTGCGCTATTGTCTGGCCGGTCACAGTCATACCGTCACCATTAAGAAGCCCCTGCGCAAGTAGATAACGCATCACAGCAGGGATACCGCCGACGTTATGCAGGTCTTCCATTACATACTGGCCGCTGGGTTTGAGATCTGCAAGGAAGGGCACGCGATCACTGACATTCTGGAAATCATCGATACCCAACGGAACGTCGACTGCTCGAGCCATAGCGATCAGATGCAGTACGGCATTGGTTGACCCACCCAGTACCGTTACGATAACCATCGCGTTTTCGAAGGCTTCCCGAGTCATAATATCGCGCGGGCGTAGATCGAGCTCAAGCAATTTACGCACCGCTGCGCCGGCCTGAAAACATTCTTCCATTTTTGCCGGCAGCACCGCTGGGGTCGAAGCACTGTACGGCAACGACATACCCATCGCCTCGATAGCGCTGGCCATGGTATTTGCGGTGTACATTCCGCCGCAGGCGCCAGCGCCTGGGCACGCCCGCGTGACAATTTCCTGACGCTCGTCATCGCTGATGGCTTCAGCGATGTACTGGCCATAACTCTGAAATGCGGAGACGATATCCACTGTCTGATTGCTGGCATGGCCTGGTTTGATGGTGCCACCGTAAACCATCAGCGATGGGCGGTTGACACGGCCCATAGCAATCAGGCATCCGGGCATATTTTTATCACAGCCCGGTACAGTCACAAGTCCGTCATACCATTGCCCACCCATGACTGTTTCAATGGAGTCTGCAATCAGATCACGTGACTGTAACGAGTAACTCATACCCTCAGTGCCCATAGAAATTCCGTCGCTCACGCCGATCGTGTTAAACCGCATGCTGATCATGCCGGCATCATTGACTCCCTCTCCGATACGGGCTGCGAGATCGTTGAGATGCATATTGCAGGGGTTACCTTCCCACCACATGCTGGCGATGCCCACTTGTGGCTTATCCATGTCGGCTCGACTCATCCCGGTAGCGTAAAGCATGGCCTGAGAAGCGCCCTGCGAGCGGGGTTGGGTAATACGTGAACTGACCTTATTCAACTTGTCGCTCATTAATCTCTCCGTCTGTCAGTAAATGCCGGGTCGGGCATAGGTTTTAACATGTGTTAGCGCCGCGCTTGCCGCACCGACGCCGTTAAGGTTGTGTAATGTAAACGGCGTGGGTAGCGCTCGCCCAGCGCCCATAACGCGCAAGCTTCACTGCTCCGCTGCCGCGTCAGGTGCTCCACCCAGAGCCTGGGCTAACTCTGCGTCCAGGTCCTTCGCTAAGCGGGCAGCTCGGACATCCGCCGGGGGTGTCTTTAGTCCAGAGCCCCCTCCCATCGCTGCCTGAAACTGCAGTTGCAACATCCGAGGCATATCTATCATCAACGATGGTGCATGCCACTGTCCACTAATCCGTAGTGGCAATACAATCATACCGCTATTGAACGGCGGCGGAAGCACGCTCGCGAGCTCACGGTTGTTAAGGGCCAAAGAGATACGGTAATCGAGCTGCTCGCTCAAAAGCGCCAATCCGCCGGCCCCGCGTACCTCCAGGCCTCCTGCCTGGAAGGCGAGATTTTCATTAATTAGTAGACCTTTCTCAACTCGCAAAGTGGCTCGAATATCTCCCAATGATGTAAATGCGCTCTCGCCTATCGAATCATCGGCGATCCCGACCGCATTACGGCCCAATTGCTCTATCAGGGTCGACAGATCAAGGCCCTTGATCCGCCCTTGATCCGCAGCGAACTCAATCACGCCCCGAGCGGATTGAATTCGGCTGGCCTTATCCACACCTGAAAAAGCGAGATTCGCTGAGAGGCTGCCGCGCGCCTCGATCACTCCAGTGAGTTCAAGATCACTAAGCAATTCACCCAAGCGGCACTGGCTGATCTGCTGTCGGGTGCGAAAATCGAGAAGCGCGCCATCGACCCGCAATACCGTATCGATGCGCGCCTCACCACCGTAAAAGCCGGCAGTGATTGGTGAAGAAACGATGACGCCACCGTGGGCACGAAGGGGCATGACGACATCACTCATTGTCACCCCGCCGGACCGTAGCGTTCCGATTTTAAGTAATCCCGTGACCTCACTTTGCGCAACCAGAATAGCCGGCAGGTTCAGTAGAATCAGGCCATCAAAAGGCCCCTGGGCGCTCAATTGAAGGAGATTTTCCAGATCCAGCGATGGCACATTCAGATCGAAGTGAAAGGCCTGATCCGCTGACAAATTTTCAATTTCAAGATTACCGCTAATCTGGGTTTTGTCCATCGACACCTCAAGGCCTGTCAGGGACAAAGTATCGCCTGATACCACAAAGTCACTTGTGGCACTAACCGAACGGAAGGCCTGCGGCGTAAACGCATCCCAATTCACTTTAGAAGTGGCCAATAGCTTGCGCAAGTCTGCATCAACCACATCAAAGCGCCCTTTGCCGGCAAGGGGTGCGCCACGGGCGCTGGCAAACAGATCGTCTAGATCCGCCGAGAAATCCAAAGCACTCAGGTGTAGTTGCTGCTCGCCGAGGATTTCGTCCGCCCGGGTCAACTCGGCATCGCGCACCCCGATATCCACAAAAAATCCCCGTACCGGTTCATGCTCAAAATCGACCGACACCGCGCCTTCGATCACAAAGTGATATCCGGTGCGCTCTGCGAGCCACTGCGCAATTTCATCGCGGTAATCTGAAGGTTCAAAAAACATGACGAGCCAAACCAAACTGATCCCCAGCAGGACAAACGTAGCCCCAAACAGCCACAACAACAATTTGATCGCGCTTTTCATGCTGCAAAATGTACCGGTTGACTCACCTGGCTTGCAAAGTGCAGGTCGCCGTCCTTTCGGACTTGGGCCTCCGCGGCATCGATCACCTCTATTCCCGCGCCAGCGCGTGCTCCGCGCTCGCTCAAAGTTCGACGCCAGTTTCGCGCGCCTGGTTGACCGTGAAACAGGCCCAGAAGATGACGAGACAACTGCTTAAGACGCACACCGCGTTGGAGTTCACGGCGAATATACGGCTTGTACAACTCTAGAATCTGCCAACGTGACAAAACAGGGCCGGTGAATCCAAAAAGCTCGTGGTCCACGGTCGCCAATCTATACGGGTTCTGGTAAGCCTCACGCCCTATCATGACTCCATCTACTCGTGTGAGGTGGGTCTGGACTTGATTCAATTGAGAAATACCACCATTAATGACAATGGTCAGTTCAGGAAACCGGGCTTTCAGTTGGTACACCCGCGGGTAGTCAAGAGGCGGGATTTCACGATTCTGGCGAGGGCTCAAGCCCGAAAGCCAGGCTTTGCGTGCGTGCACGATAAAGACCGTACAGCCTGCGCTAGAGACCACCTCGACAAAATTGACCAGTTGCTCAAAGCGGTCGTCAAAATCGACGCCGATCCGGCATTTTACCGTGACAGGGATCGAGATCGCCTTGGACATCGCCCGGACGCACGCCGCAACGCGGTCTGGCTCACGCATCAGGCAGGCGCCAAATCGCCCGGACTGCACTCGATCCGAGGGACACCCGGTGTTGATATTAATCTCATTGTAGCCAGCGTCCTCTCCCATTTGAGCGCACACAGCCATGGCGTCGGGCTCACTGCCACCCAGTTGCAAGGCCAGCGGGTACTCTACCGGGTCATGGGCCAGAAAACGCGCACTGTCGCCATGCAATAAAGCGCCGGTGGTCACCATTTCGGTATACAACCGGGCATGGCGTGTCAGTAATCGAAGCAAATAACGTTCATGCCGATCAGTCCAGTCCATCATTGGCGCAACACAGAAGTGATGGTCCGATATCGAAATTTTTGTGAGCTTCACTGCTCTCCCCAAATTGTCACCACAATATGTCGAAGGTGGGGACGGACGCGGTGCTCCCAAAGGTACACGCCCTGCCAGGTGCCAAGCGCAAGTCGGCCTTTCACGACTGGCACACTCAAGCTGGTATCTGTCAGAACGCTTCTCACATGTGCAGACATATCATCCGGGCCTTCATCGGTATGCGTGTAAAGCGTATCGCCGTCGGGTGCGGTACGCTGCATAAATCGCTCCAGATCATGGTGAACAGCAGGATCGGCATTCTCGGTTACCATGAGGGAAGCACTGGTATGGGCGATAAAAATGTTGGACAATCCGGTCATAATCCCGGAACGATCCGTCAATTCAGCTATCAAAGGCGTAATGTCACGGATTTCCCGGCCAGCGGTTTGTACTCGCAGATCGTCCTGAAACCACTTCGTCATTCAATTAACCAACGGTGACGCCATACTGTCGAGGACCCTAAGTGGGAAACAACCTAACACGAACGCTACAAAAGATCGAGCATGCCGGGATGGATCCAATCTCGGGCGCAGTCCGGCGCGGGCTTGAAAAAGAAAGCCTGCGCATCGATGCCGCTGGTGTCATCTCGCAGCATACCCACCCCGAAGCATTAGGGGCAGCGCTTAGCCACCGTTACATCACAACCGATTACTCTGAAGCGCTACTGGAATTTATCACCCCGATCTTCGACAAGGTGCCGGCATTGCTCGAGTTTCTATCGAGACTGCATCAGTTCACCTACCAGAATATCGGGGAGGAAAAACTCTGGGTCAACAGTATGCCTTGCATCCTGCATGGCGAAGATAGCATCCCGATTGCCCGTTATGGTAATTCCAATGCGGGCCGCATGAAAACCGTCTACCGCACAGGTCTTGCCCACCGCTATGGCAGGTTGATGCAGACTATTTCCGGAATCCATTTCAATTTTTCTCTCAGTGATGATTTCTGGGGCCCGTATCGGGAGGTCAAGAACTCGACCCTACCGCTGCGTGATTTCAAGTCAGAACAGTACCTGGGCCTGATGCGTAATTTCTATCGTCATGACTGGGTGATACCCTACCTGTTTGGTGCCTCACCCGCCGTGTGCCCTACTTTTCTGGAAGGCCGCTCACACCACCTGCAAAAACTCGGTAACGCCAGTTTTCATTTGCCTCATGCTACCAGCCTGCGCCTTTCGGGTCTGGGCTATCAAAGTGAAGCCCAGGAGGCAGTGCATATGAGCCTGAATAGCTTGGCTGAATACACAGAGTCACTAGTTCGCGCCACTACCGAGCCTTATCCACCCTACCAGGAGATCGGGGTCAAGGTGGATGGCGAGTATCGCCAATTGAATAACTCACTGCTGCAAATCGAAAATGAGTATTACGCTTCAATGCGACCCAAACGCGTTGCTCTGTCCGGTGAGCGGCCTAGCCATTCCCTGCAGGAACACGGTGTGGAATACATCGAATTACGCTCATTAGACCTCAACCCTTTTCTACCCATCGGAATTGACGAGCACGAAATTCGTTTTCTGGATCTCATGATGCTGGCATGCTTGTTGGAGCCCAGCCCGCCTCTAAGCGAGGACGACTTTGCCGGGCTTCGTGACACCCGGACGCGTGTAGCAGAATTCGGCCGCGACCCTGGATTGACAATCACTAGTGGTATGGGGCGTGAATGCCCCGTGTCGCGCTGTGGGCTTGAGTTGGTTGAGTGGCTGGAACCGCTGGCGGCTTATATGGATCAACATGGCGATGCCGGCTACTGTCAATCATTGTCGCACTACCGCATTTCATTCGAGGATTCCAGTAATACCCCCTCAGCAAAGGTTCTTCAGCAAATGAAGGAGCACAACAACGCTTTCTTCACATTTGCCATGACTCAGGCCGAACGCCATGAGAACTACTTCAAGAACTATCCCTTGGATCCGGGGGAAAACACTCTTTTGCGCCAGGAAGCGGCTAACTCTCACCAAAGCGCACGGCAAGCCGAGCAAGACGACACTCTGGATTTCGAAAGCTTTCTGGATAACTATTTCAGCCAGTAGCACCTACGACCAGTGGCGTGTTTTAAACCCTGACAGCGCAACACCATGGCCCACATTGGTAGTCGAACTCGAAGCGTTGCTTTTGTCATTTCATCGCACGGTTTTGGCCACGCGTCCCGGGCAAGCGCCGTCATTGAAGCGATGCGCGATCGGGACCCCGCTTTGGTGGTTGAGTTATTCTCTCATGTCCCTCGTTGGTACTTCTCCCAAAGTATTGGAAACTTCAATTACCATAGAACAGACTGCGATCTCGGCCTGGTACAGACCGACTCCCTGAATGCGGATGTTGGCGCAACGGTCATCGAGCTTAGCAAACGCCTGCCGCTAGATCCTAAAAAGGTCAAAGCGCTTGCGACACAATTTCAGGCGCTGAAGTGTCAACTTGTCATCAGTGATATTGCCCCACTCGGGCTTGTGGCGGCAAGGGTCGCTGGCATCCCCTCGGTGCTGGTAGAGAATTTCACCTGGGACTGGATCTACGCCGGGCTTGCAGAGCGCACGCCAGGCCTTCGCTACTACAGCGAATTGCTGGCACCGCTATTCACCCACGCCGACTTGCGTATTCAAACTACTCCCGTCTGCGTTCCGGTTTCCCATGCTCGAACGACCCGTCCGGTCGCCCGTCGACAACGCCAGGACCGCGCCACCACCCGCGGCAAGCTCGGGCTGGGGCGCGGTCGGAAACTGGTTTTCATCAGCATGGGCGGCACTGCGCAGGATTTTTCTTTTCATCAACGCCTTTGTTCGGATTTCCGAGGGATCGATTTTGTCGTTGCCGGAATCGGCACGAGCGCTGAAACTCACGCCAATGTCACCTTCTTGCCAGCTCGTACTGCTATGTACCACCCAGACCTGATTCATGCCGCTGATATCGTGATTGGTAAGGTCGGATACAGCACCATCGCCGAAGTTTTCGAAGCTGGGGTTCCCTTTGGCTACTTCGTGCGTGAGCACTATCCAGAAATGGCACCATTGGTCACTTTCCTGCGCGGCCAGGTACCAGGCCTTGACTTCGAAGCCGCCGAGTATGTTGGCGGCCAATGGCTGGACCGGCTCCCTCAGTTGCTGGCCATGGAGCGGCTTGACCGCCCGGATGTTATTGGTGGAGCAACCGAGTGTGCGAGCCTGATCAGTAGCCTGTTCTAAGTCGGCTCGACCAAAGATTAACGAGATAACTCGGTGATCAGGGCGCTCAGAAAACGCTCGCCTGATTCCACCTCAGCCATCTCAATAAACTCATTGGGTTGATGCGCCTGGTCAATCGACCCGGGGCCACACAAAACCGTGGGAAATCCAGCCCCTTGGTATTGCCCAGCTTCTGTGCCGTAGGCTACCCGGGCCGTATCGTCACTGCCTATCAGCGACTGCACTAGGCTCAGTATTGGCGATGCCGACTCATCAAAGGCTGGGCTCCTTGCCAACACCTGGGTGTCAATAGCGCAACGCTCATAGCGCGCACGCATCCCCGGCAAGACCTCGTCTCGACAGAACTGCTCGAAAAGATCGATTAACAATTGTGGGTCATCCCCTGGAATATTCCGGATGTCCCAGATGAATTCGCATTCGCCGGAGATAATGTTAAGGGCCGTACCGCCATGAATAACCCCTACATGCACCGATGTGTGATGGGGTTCAAACCCGTTGTCGCGAGGTGTTTTTTTGGCCAGGTCTTGGGCCACTGATTCCAGATGACTTACCAATCGAGCCGCGGTCATCACAGCACTGACGCCCCGGTGAGTCAGACTGGAATGCGCTTCATAGCCACGTACCACCGTACGCAGCCCGACCATACCCTTATGCCCAATGACCGCACCCATGGTAGTTGGCTCGCCGACAATGACACCTTGGGGCTCGGGCAGTTCGCGGCGAATCACCTCTATCATATCTGGGGCACCCAAACACCCTACCTCCTCGTCGTACGACAACGCAAAGTGGATTGGTCGGCGCAGGTTCACCATCTTGGGTACCAGGGCCAAAGCGATGCCAATAAATCCCTTCATGTCACAACTGCCCCTGCCATACAAGCGGCTACCCGAGCGCATCAGGGTAAAAGGGTCGCTGTCCCAATCCTGTCCATCGACGGGAACTACATCGGTATGGCCGGAAAGAACGACACCACCGGCTTCGGAGGGGCCAACGGTGGCAATCAGGTTGGACTTTTGCCCATCGGCACTGGGTACCCGGCGCGAATCAATCCCCTGATCGTCGAGAATATTCTGAACAAAATCGATTAACGGCAGGTTGCTTTCACGAGAGACCGTGTCGAACCCGACGAGCTTTTTAATCATGCTGACGCTGTCCATAAGGGGTCAGTCTATTCCCAATGCGCCTGATTGTGAAATCCTGGCGACCCCGGCCAGAGCCAGGTTTGGTGTTAGCTATGGTTTGCGGTAGCCTTGGCGACCCTTAAAGTAACTTTACTGGCCAAAGGACCTTATCAACTAACATGAGTCTTAAGAATATCGGCGTGATTGGTGCCGGCACTATGGGCAATGGCATTGCCCAAACCTGCGCGATCCGGGGCTATAACGTCATCATGCAGGATGTCTCTGACAAAGTGGCACAAAAAGGCCTGGATGCTCTGGGTTCCAGCCTGGAACGGTTGGTAAAGAAAGATAAAATCACCCAGGAGGCCTGTACCCAGGCGCTGGCAAGGATCCAGACCACCACTGATATTGAAGCCATGGCTGAGTGTGATCTGGTGGTCGAGGCGGCAAGTGAAAATATGGACGTGAAATTGCCAATTTTTTCAAAGCTCCACGCGATCTGCCAAGAGAGCGCCATCCTCGCTTCAAATACCTCATCACTGTCGTTAACCCGGATCGCGGCTGCCAGTGGCCGCGCTGAACGCGTTATCGGCATGCATTTTTTCAACCCGGTGCCACTGATGGCCCTGGTCGAAGTGATTCGGGCTTTGCAGACCTCGGACGAGACCTACGCAGCAGTCGATGCGCTGGCCCGGGATCTGGGAAAGACACCGGTCAGTGTCAAGGATAGCCCGGGCTTTGTGGTCAATCGGATGCTGGTTCCGATGATTAACGAAGCGGCTTTTATCCTCTACGAGGGACTCGCCACGGCAGAGGATATCGATGCGGCAATGAAACTCGGAGCGGCCCATCCCATGGGCCCACTGGCTCTCGCTGACATGATCGGCTTGGATGTCTGCCTTTGGGTTATGGATGTGTTGCATCAGGAATTTGGTGACTCCAAATTCCGGCCGTGCCCCTTGCTCAAGCAGAAGGTCGATGCGGGTTACCTGGGGCGCAAAACCGGGCGTGGCTTCCACGACTACAGCCGGTAAGCTTTCCGGCAGCAGACAGTCAAGCTGGTTACCACCTCAAATGCTGAGTCGGGGGGCTATGAAGAACCCTTGCGACTAGGTATTGATACCGGCGGCACTTATACCGACGCGGTACTGCTCGACCGCGCCGGGTCGGTGGTCAGTACGGCGAAGGCGCTGACAACTCATCATCAGTTGGCGGCCGGAATCAACGAGGTGCTAGGCCAGCTTCCCCGCGAATTACTGACCAAGAGCCGACTGGTTTCCCTATCAACCACGCTTGCAACCAATGCGATTGTGGAAGGTCGTGGCACGGCCGTGTGCCTGTTACTGGCAGGCTACAGCACTCAGCAGGTAAATCAGGCGCAACTGGACCAAATTGTCCGTGGGGGTCATTGTGCGCTGATCCGCGGGGGCCACGATGCAGGCGGCGTCGAGCGCGAACCGCTGGATATAAAAAAGGCACATCAGATCATCGAATCCCAATGTGATGAGGTTGCCGCTTTCGGGATTTCCGGATTGTTTGGGGTTCGCAACGCCGAACACGAGTTGCGTCTACGTGATCTCGTCCATTCACTGACCGATAAGCCGGTAACCTGCGGGCACGAACTGGCCTCACAACTGGATGCGCCACGCCGGGCCCTGACAGTAGCCTTTAACGCGTCGTTGATTCCTTATATCGATGAACTGATCCGAGCGATACAGACCACCCTGCACGAATACCGGATTACTGCCCCACTGATGATGGTTAAAGGGGATGGTTCACTGATCAGTGTCGAACTTGCGTTATCCCGCCCGGTAGAAACTATCCTGTCCGGGCCAGCCGCAAGCGTTATGGGCGCAGCTTTGCTCCAGCAACAAGACAACGCCATCATTGCAGATATGGGCGGCACCACCACTGATATCGCGATCATCAGTAACGGTCAACCGGTGGTGAGCGCTAACGCCGCAATTATTGGCGATTGGCGCCCTATGGTAGACGCAGTACGGGTGTTCTCCGTGGGTCTAGGCGGGGACAGTGAAGCCCGCTTCCAGGGTGGCGTCGGCTTAGCGATTGGTCCGCGCCGGGTTATCCCTATGAGCCTACTGGCACATTGGTTTCCTCAGATACTCGAATCCATGGAGCGCCGTAGCAGATCCTCTACCAGTGCACGAAGCAGCCGCTACGTGGTTCGACTGTTCGCTGAAGCCAGTCAACGTAAAAGATTCTCTGAAGCCGAGGCCGACGCCTGGGCGCGACTCGCCGATGGCCCGCTGGATCTGGAGGCCGCCGCCGAAAACGACCGTGAACTGATGCGGGCAGTTGCCAGGTTGGTCCGCGAGGGTGTCGCCATATACAGTGGATTCACCCCGACGGATGCGGCTCATGTGCTCGGGAAAATGAGTCACTGGTCTACTCCGGCTGCCCGGCTTGGCGCAATCATTTGGGCTCGGCAGATGCGCGAGGTCTACGGCTGGGGCCAATTTAAGGAACGAGACCCTGTCGGTCCAAGTCAGAAGGTGCAGGACTATGTCGTCAACGTGATCTGCCAAACCCTCGTCTCAGCCTGCTTGGCAACCGACCCGGATCAACGCAACAGTTTGGAGCGAGAGCGTACCGCCCGACTTTTCAGCGAGTGGATCACCGGGATGAGTCGTATTGACGGCGATCTGTTCTCGTTGCAATTGGACCGTGGGCGCACCCTGGTGGCAGTAGGCGCTCCCGCACCGATCTACTACCCGAAGGTGGCCCAGCGACTCAATATCACTTTGGCCCTGCCTGAACATGCAGAGGTTGCCAATGCCATTGGCGCGGTCGCCGGTAGTATTGCCCAGCGTGCGCGGGTTACTGTGACCCAGCCTGTGCAGGGAATATTCCGGGTATTCGGTCCAAAGGGGCCGGTAGATCATAGCCATCTCAACGATGCCTTGTTGGATGCCGAAAACCAGGCAATCCAACTGGCCCGAAAGAAAGCCCTTATGGCAGGGGCTAACGAGATCCAGATCACCGTCTCCCGTGATCAGGATGTCGTTGATGATCCGGATTCACCAACTACAGTCTTTTTTGAGGGGCGGGTCACCGCGATTGCCAGCGGCCGTCCCGCAATGGGCCTGACCGAACTACCTTTGCTCCAAGGGGCGACAGGCGTACAATCCGGCGCGGATCTGGCCAGCCAGAAAGATTAGACCGCATCACTCATGAATACCAGTATCAATAACGGTTCACGAAAGGATATCAACAGCCGGCCGCATATCTATTACGATGGCTACTGGATCCGTTACTACGCCCCTCCGGCGGAAACGCTTTCAGCCAAGCGTGACCTGCTGTTGATGCTGACACGGCGGACCTTCCATCACACTGAGCCAGGAATTAATACCCCCGGAAATAAAGTAGAAACTGCACGTTCCAGTTACGAGGCAGAGCGAAACCCGGCGTGTAGACGTGTCAATGCCGCCATGCTTGCCGGCGCTCTATTTAACCGTGCAACAGATATTTTTACCAGCATTGTCAGCCTCGAAAGCAAGGGCATCGAAGTCAGTACGGATAATGAACTGATGCGCGAGTGCAGCGCTTGTTTCGAGGAGGCGCTTGAACTGGGCAAACAGGTTCGCCATCCAAGCGGACACGAAGGCATAGACGAGTTGTGGGGGGAGCCTTTCAAAGTATTTACCCACTCAATCGCCAGCTACTATGAAAGCCGATACGTAAAAATCTCGCAGACAATGAAGGCGATTGACGAAATCACAAAACGCATTGTTAAAGTTTATGGGGAGATGTCGAGTTTTCATGGAATCGACGCAACAGTCCTGCAGTTTGCACGTGCTGGGCGAGTCGAGTGCGAGATGATGAAGAGCGACCCGGATTTCTTCGGCAACTGGCCCGAGTTTGTGACCCTCAAGGAGCAGATCAAGGCGTTCCAACCGACGCCCCCTGCAGGCCTGAGTGCTTTAGCCCAGATCCAGCTGCACCGGGGTTGTGGGCTACTCAGTGACGGCACTGATCTCATTTCCTACATGGCTGGCGTCCGGGTACCCATGCCCAAGAGCAAACGCGAGTACCTCGATGCTCTGGATGACTTCGAGATCGATTGCCAGCGAGTCGGGCTTAAATCCGAGCCCGCATAGCCGTAGTGATTAACCAGTCAATCACTACGGCTTGTATCGAGGTATGTGTCCTAGGGGATTACCGGGTACCTGAACTTTGTACAACAGCGCGGCTGTCAGTTCAGTTGTACTAGCTCGAATCGGCGCTCGTGCCGCCCGCTCTACCATCGGGCACCTGTTGTTTATTTGCGATGAGTTGATCCAGCGCTTGCTTTAGTCACTGACTCGCTTTTGGTACAAGTTATCGTTGGCGAGAATCGGCCCCAGATGCCCCGCCAACCGATCCGCCCAGCCCATAGCTCCGGCCTCAGTCGCGATCAGGTCCTGGCGCACCTCGATCAGGGCATGCGGGAAACCATTTACCCCGGCATGGGTCTCGATGGTATAGCCCACATGCTCCCGAGCATCGTAGGGCTGGTTGTCTCCAACGCACAAATCGGGATCGCCTCGAAGGCTGCCCAGTAACGGCAGACTCATGCGCTGATCATCGTTCCATAGTATTCCGATCTGCCAGGGCCTGAGCTTGCCCGCCATCGCTGGGGTAAAACTATGTAGTGCGATCAATGCTGGTACGCCATGCTTGGCATGTACACATTTAACTTGGGCCGCAACCGCTTTGTGGTAGGGGATAAAGATCTCCTCCTCGCGGGACAGCCGCTGCTCGGTCGAAACATTCTGATTGCCCGGTATGATAAAGCCATCACTACAGGGCGAAATAGAAGTTGGATCATCAAGAGGCCGATTAAGATCGATCACCAGCCGTGAAAACCGTGCCAGCACCAGTACAGCGTCGAGCAGATGTGCGAGGCGGTGAGCCAGCATCTCGCAGCCGATATCCAATGCAATGTGCTGGGCCCGAAGATCTGCATCCAACCCCAGATCAGCCAGCGCCCGCGGAATGACGTTACGGGCGTGATCGCACACCAGTACCAATGGGGAGCAACCTCCGGCATTACCAATCTCAAACGGTGGGGTCTCATCCTCCCCAAGCAAGGGTAAAAGGCCTGAATGATTGATAGGCTTATCCAACTTTTTCCCCTGTTATACCAATCGACGGACCTGGGTTATGCTCGCACCGCCCGTTGAGTCCAATCCCCAATCAAAGCTGAGTAAATGAATCTTTCCCGTGCGCCTAAAGACTACGCTCTTTTACTAGGGCTTGCCATGATGTGGAGCGGATCTTTTGTTTTCATCAAAATCGGTGTCAATACGGTCGGGCCATTGACCTTGACCGCGGCTCGCCTGGGGATTGCCGCAGCTGTTCTATACCTTTGGCTGAAAATCAACGGTGAGCGACTGCCGCGAGATGCGACTTCGTTAAAGATTTTTGCATTCATTGGGTTTTTTGGAAACGCATTACCGTTCACTTTGATCAGTTGGGGTGAAATTCATATTGACAGCGGTCTGACTGCCGTGCTGATGGGCGTCATGCCGGTGGCTACGGCAGTTCTGGCTCACCTGTTTATCCGGGACGAGCCATTTACCACCCAAACCGCGATCGGAATCTCGATTGGCTTTGGCGGTCTTCTGGTCCTGATCGGGGCCGAGGCACGAGCCGGGTTGACCGCGCCGATCCTTGCCCAACTGGCGGTGATCACCAGTGCCATCTGCTATGGCGCATCCGCTACCTTTACCCGTTACTATGCTGGCCACGGTAGCGGCAGAATACTGGCTACGGGAGCCATGCTGGCCGGTTTGCTATGGATGTTACCCGTGACGTTAATTCTCGAGCAGCCCTGGCAGATGCATCCAGGCATTGGCGGACTGGCCGCGATAGCCTATCTCGGTCTTTTGCCTACAGCCCTCGCAGCACTACTGTTCTTTTACCTGGTCCCTCGCCTCGGGGCAAACAACTTCGCCCAGATCAACTACCTCATACCAGTGCTTGGCGCACTGTGGGGTGTGATTTTTTTAGGTGAGACTGCCTCGTGGCGTCTGCTGACCGCTTTGGCGCTAGTGCTGTGTGCCATCACTATCGTTCGCAAAGGCATGCCCGGGCGCTGAAGATTGACCTTGGCGAGACCTTCTGATCAATCAAGCAACTGGCGCACCATGTAAGGCAGAATGCCGCCGTTGCAGTAGTAATCCCACTCCTTAGGGGTATCGATACGGACCTTCGTCATGAAGGATCTGATGATGCCATCGGCTCGGGTCATACGTACCTCAAGCTCGGTCCCACCGACAACAGGCTGGGCCAGATCAAACACTTCAGTGCCCGAAATTTCCAGGCTCTGAGCGCTCTGGCCATCCGCAAACTCCAGCGGTAATACACCCATGCCTATTAGATTGGAGCGGTGGATACGCTCAAAGCTTTCGACCAGTACCGCCTTGACGCCCAGTAAAGAAGCGCCCTTGGCGGCCCAGTCTCGCGAGGACCCGGTGCCATACTCCTTGCCGCCAATAACCAGCAACGCTGTACCGGTTGCCGCGTAAGACACCGCGGCGTCGTAAATGGTCATCTGTTCGCCGCCAGGTTGGAAGGTAGTCCAACCGCCTTCAGTGCCGGGCGCCATAGCGTTGCGTAGCCGGATATTGGCGAAAGTTCCACGCACCATCACCTCGTGATTACCGCGTCGCGATCCATAAGAATTGAAATCAGCTCGCTCCACCCCATGCTCTTGCAAATATTGCCCAGCTGGACTGTCGGCCTGAATGGCCCCCGCTGGAGAGATATGATCGGTGGTGATGCTATCGCCAAGTAACGCTAAGACTCTAGCGCTGGTAATAGCCTTTAGCTGGCCAGGCGTGCGCTCCATGTGATCGAAGTACGGGGGGCGGCGAACGTAGGTGGAATGCTCATCCCAGGCAAAGCGATTGCCTGCGCTCACGGGGACCTCGCCCCACTGGCTGTCGCCGCGAAAAACATCTGAATAGCGGGAGCGGAACATTTCCCGTGTCACATGTCTGGCAACAGCCTGGTTAATTTCGAGTTGTTGCGGCCACAAGTCAGCCAAAGTCACCGGGCTACCCTGACCATCCACTCCGATGGGATCATTCACAAGATCGATATCGGTTGTGCCAGCCAGCGCGTAGGCTACCACCAAGGGCGGTGAAGCCAGGAAATTCATGCGCACCTCGGCATGCACCCTGCCCTCGAAGTTTCGATTACCTGAAAGCACCGCACAGGCAATGAGGTCGCGTTCCCGGATCACTTCACTCACGGGCCCGGGCAAGGGGCCGGAGTTACCGATGCAAGTGGTACAGCCGTAACCGACTACAGAAAAGCCAATATTTTCCAGATCGTCGAGCAGGCCAGCGTCACTCAGATAATCCGTCACCACCTTAGAGCCCGGCGCCAGGGAGGTCTTGACCCAAGGCTTGACAGTAAGGCCGCGTTGCCGCGCGTTGCGGGCCAGTAAACCAGCAGCCATGATCACACCGGGGTTTGAGGTATTAGTGCAACTCGTGATCGCGGCAATTGCGACGCCAAGATCAGGAAATTCCATTGTCTCGCCATCAAGTGTAATCCTGCCGGTCCGACGTTCGCTGTTACCGCGCAGCTCCGTCGCAGCGTCGTTAATCACCTGCTGGGCTTCAGTCAAGGCGATGCGGTCCTGTGGCCGCTTTGGTCCGGCAATGCTGGCAACTATGTTGCCAAGATCAAGGTGGACGGTCTCGCTGTAATGCGCCGGTACCGCCCCGGGTTCCCGAAACAATCCCTGGCGTCGCGTGTACGCCTCTACCAGCGCGATGTCCTCTTCGGATCGCCCGGTCAACCTCAGATAATTGAGCGTTTCTTGATCAACGGGGAAAAATCCACAGGTAGCCCCGTACTCGGGTGCCATATTAGCGATGGTGGCCTTGTCCGCCAACGAAAGATGGTCCAACCCATCGCCATAAAATTCAACAAATTTCCCAACGACGCCCTGACGGCGCAGAATTTCGACTACGCTAAGGACCAGGTCGGTGGCTGTGGCCCCCTCGGGAAGGGTGCCGTGCAATTCAAATCCAATAACATCGGGAATCAGCATGGTCACTGCTTGGCCGAGCATTGCGGCCTCCGCCTCGATTCCACCTGCACCCCAACCGAGCACCCCCAGGCCATTAACCATGGTCGTGTGCGAATCAGTCCCGACCACCGTATCAGGATAGGCCAGTAGCTCCCCGTCAGAGTCACGACTAAAGACCACACTGGCCAGGTACTCAATGTTTACCTGATGAACAATACCAGTAGATGGAGGGACCACACGAAAATTGCTGAAGGCCGCTTGGCCCCAGCGTAGAAATGAGTAGCGCTCCGCGTTACGGGAGTATTCGAGATCGGTATTAGCCTGCAGTGCGCCGGCTGTACCGAAATGATCAACCATGACCGAGTGGTCGATCACCAGATCGGCTGGCGACAAAGGATTTATACGCTCGGGATCCCCATCCAGCGCTGCAATAGCTTCGCGCATGGCGGCTAGATCCACAACCGCAGGCACCCCTGTCAAATCCTGCATCAAAACCCGGGCCGGGGCGAAGGCTATCTCAGCCGCACTCGTCGAACCCGGACTCCAACAGGCCAAAGCCTCGATATCACCAGCAACAACATCGACGCCATCCTCTGCACGAAGCAAGTTTTCCAACAGGATCTTTAAAGTCACGGGCAGTCGCGCCAGGTCGAACTGATCGGACAAAGCATCCAGTGCGAAAATCTGGTAACGGCGGCCGTTAACATCCAGCGAAGTCTTGGCATTAAAAGAATTATTCATCTGTACTCCTTAAGCTGTCCGTGAGGATCAGGGGGCGTTGACGCAGTCGTCCCTGGTTTAAATGACGAAAAGTGGCGGGCTGGGATTCTACCGCAGGCGCGAACACACCCTCATATCCCAAGATCAATTACCGTTGGTTTCATCCATTGCCCACAACTGGGCTTCGTCGAGCACCGGGATACCGAGCGCAAGCGCTTTATCATATTTTGACCCCGGATCAGCGCCTGCCACGACAAAATCGGTTCGCGCCGATACGCTTGCGGTAACCTTGGCGCCACGAGCCGCAAGCCAGTCGCGGGCCTGATCACGACTCATTTCGCCCAGTGTCCCGGTGATCACAACAGTACGCCCGGCGAAAGGGCCTACCCGCTCGGAAGTGGATCCTTCCGGTGCGGGCCAAACAACACCGGAAGCGCGAAGTGCGTCGATCACTTCACGGTTATGATTCTGTTCAAAAAAGAGCCGTATTTCAGAGGCAACCACCGGGCCGACATCAGGTACGGCTTCCAATGCCTCTGTCGACGCGTCGGCAAGCGCCTCCAGGGCGGAGAAATATTGGGCAAGCGCCTGCGCTGTCGCTTCACCGACCTGCGGTATCCCTAAACCATAAAGAAAACGGGCCAGCGTTGTCTCGCGACTTGATTCAAGCGCCCCCAGCAGGTTATCAGCAGACTTTGCTCCCATCCGATCCATTGCGGCGAGCTCGCCATGCGATAACGTAAAAAGATCCCCAGCGTGGCGCACCCGCCCACTGTCGACCAGCTGTTCGACCAGCTTGGCTCCAAGGCCCTCGATATCAAGGGCGCGACGTGAAACAAAATGCTTTATCGATTCCTTGACCTGGGCTGAACAGTAAAGCCCTCCGATACACCGTTGAATAATGCCGCCATCGGCGACCATCACTTGCGACCCGCAGATTGGGCACTCGCTTGGAAAAACAAAACGTCGCGCACCGCGTCGGCGCTTCTCGCGAACGACCGACACCACCTCTGGGATCACATCGCCCGCGCGACGCACTGTCACCGTATCCCCTACCCGCACATCGAGCCGCTCGATCTCCGCCTGGTTATGCAATGTGGCATTAGCCACGGTTACACCACCCACAAAGACCGGCTCAAGCCGCGCTACCGGAGTAATGGCGCCGGTGCGGCCCACTTGGACGTCAATATCACGGACGATAGTCGTTTCTTCGGGCGCCGGAAATTTGTAGGCCAGGGCCCAACGTGGCGCCCGTGATACCGCGCCCAGTGACTGCTGGTCGGCAAGATCATTCACCTTGTATACAACACCGTCGATCTCGTAATTCAAGGTCTGGCGGCAGTCCAGAATTTCATGGTAATAATCGAGACACTGTCCAATCCCCAGCATCTGCCGAACCAGCGGGTTGGTGCGCAAACCAAAACGTCGCAACGTGGCAAGTGTTGCGATCTGGGTCTGGGGTAGCTCCCCTCCGCGCCACAAGCCAATACCGTAACAGAAGAAATCCAGCGGGCGCGTGGCGCAAATTCTTGGGTCCAACTGGCGCAAACTGCCGGCCGCCGCGTTGCGCGGATTGACATAAGGTTTCTCGCCTTTTTTAACCTGCTCCTGATTCAAGGCCTTAAATCCGGCCAACGGCATATAAACCTCACCCCGCACCTCGAGGACCTCAGGACACTCGGGCGCCAGAAGCCGCAGAGGTACTGACCGGATCGAACGGGCATTTAGCGTCACGTCCTCGCCGTGATGACCATCGCCACGGGTCGCAGCTCTTTGAAGTACGCCCTTCTCATAAACCAAACTCACTGCCAGACCATCCAGTTTTGGCTCAGCGCTATAAACCAGAGTTTCTCGCCCGGTACCCTCGCGACAGCGCCGATCAAACTCGCTGAGCTCTTCTGCCGAGAAAGCATTATTGAGCGACAGCATCGCTACACTATGATTGACGGTCTCGAAGCGCGCTAACGGCGCAGCACCGACACGTTGTGTGGGCGAATCCGGTGTAACCAACTCCGGGCTATCGCGCTCAAGCGCTTCAAGCCTGCGTAACATGCGATCGTAGCCGGCATCTGAAATTACAGGTGCGTCGAGCACGTGATAACGGTAGTTGTGTTCACCGAGCTCATTGCGCAGATCGTTAATTTCGGTAACTACCTGTTTTTTTCGCCTGGTCACGTAACCGAGCTCTCACGGCGCAAGATCATTCTTCCTTTTTGACGTGCCCGGCTCAGAACAAGCGTCGGGCTTCATCCGAGCCCGACTCCACCCCGTACTTCTTCATCGACCACTCGATCGATTGAATCTGTCGGCGGATCGAATCGAATTGCGCAGCTGAAAGGATCACCCCATCCGGGTCTACCAGTGAACCGTTGAGTTCGGTTGAAACATACTGCGCAACCGACCTGAGCTCGGTAAAAGTCCGGGCTGGGTGTTCGACCCGCGGTATATTCATAAACAGCGCCAAGCCTCGGAACATGCCTGATTCCAGATCTGCATAACTAAAACTCCCTGGTTCACGCTGATTGGCGAGCCCAAAGCGGCTGACTCCGGTTCGTGAATCAAAGAAATGAAAGATATCTTGCTCGCCCAGGCGCATACCGGCACGCTCCGCCACCCGCGCCACGTCGGGCCCGGAAAACCCAGCACCGGGTTCTGGTTCAATATTGATAACCGCCAGCAGGTCAAACTCGTGGCAAAATCTCTCCAGCCGAGCCGCCTCGGGCAAGGCCTCTTCAATGCTGGATTCAAACTGTAGCGGTCGATCCAGGGTCTCTGCGAGAGCATAGGCCAGATTGTTAAAACGCGTCAGCTCCGATTCATCGACACAACGATCCGGATCTGCCATTTGCATACTAACAATCAGGTCGGTAAAGATCTCTCCGGCCGGGGTATCTCGCAGATCAAGCCAGGCGTTACCCGGCTCCGTACGGCCATGAATCGCCCTTGGGTGCGATAGGTTTATCTCGTGCTCACGGAATACCGATAAGGCAAGATCACGGGTTACGGGAGTCTGTCCAGGCAGGCGCACCCAGTAGTCGATCTTGATCGGTGCAGAACCAATCTCAGAATCAAGTACACGGGTCGGTTCGCCGGGGCGCTGATCTGAACTCTCAACTGGAGTGGCTTGGTCGGCTGCCTTCAAACCGTCTCCTTTCGTTCGGGCGCTCGCCTGCCCCTCGAAATCATGAGATGCGATCAATGACGGCTCACGCTGGCGCACCCGATTAATCAAGCGATCAGGGTGAAAAAAATTGAGTGCCACTGGCCAGCGGAAATTTGCAGCTTGTGACGCGATACCAGCGCGCAGTCGCGCCAGCCAAGATGCCGGTGTTGGGCGTCGCTTAAGAAATGACAGTACGGCAACTACGCCCAATACCACCAGGCCCAGCGTTATCAATGCCATTTGCAGGCTCATTTTACCGTGCCGCCAACCGAACGGCCTCATCGATATCGACCGAGACGATAGATGAGACACCTGGCTCCACCATGGTTACGCCGAGTAAAATATCAGCCGACTCCATGGTGATCTTGTTGTGGGTGATTACCACCAGCTGCGATACCTCCGCCAGACTACGCAGAGTCTGACAATAACGCTCAACGTTACGATCATCCAGTGGTGCATCCACCTCGTCAAGAATGCAAAAAGGTGCCGGATTCAGCCGGAACAGGGCAAATAGTAACGCTACTGCAGTCAGTGCTTTTTCACCCCCCGACAGGAGGTGTATGGTGCTGTTTCTTTTGCCCGGAGGCCGCGCCATAACCGTTACCCCCGCAGACAACATGTCTTCATCGGTCAATGTCAGGACCGCGCTACCGCCTCCAAACATCTGTGGGAAAAACTCGGCAAATCCTTCATTTAAGGCATCGAAAGTAACCTTGAAACGTTCTCGAGTCTCGCGGTCGATCTTGCGTATGACGCCGCTAAGCGTATCCAGCGCTTCAATCAGGTCAGCATGTTGTGTATCCAGATATTCCTTGCGCTGGGCCTGCTCCTCGTACTCTTCTATCGCAACCAGGTTCACCGGTCCAATATGGTCAATCTTCTCGGCCAGCTTCTCGGATCGTACGAGCCAGTCAGCCTCAACGGCCTGGTCAGGCAAGTTCGCTAGAATCTCCTCTAGCTGATAGTTGCTGGCATTAATCTGTTCCAGCAGAGTTTCCGAGCGCACTGATAGCTCCTGTGCCTTTAACCGCTCACCTTCGAGCGCATCGCGCGCGGTGGCTGCCTCCTGTTCACACTCTGACAAGCCCGCCTGCAGATCACGGATCTGTTCTTCAATGGCTGCATGCGCATTGCGAGTATCGGCCAGCTGGCTTTCTGACAATGCCCGCTGGTCGAGCAGAGTCTTCAAGCGGGCATTCAGCGCCTCTCCAGGATCATCTCCTTTTGCCAGTTGGATCTTGAGTTCCTGATGACGCGCACGCATGCGGCTGCCCTGCACCTCAAGACGGTTAAGGCTCGATTTCAATGAATCCAGAGACGCCTGGCTGTGCTGCAGGGCCAGTTCCGTGTCGTGCAATTTTTCCCGAGCCGCCTGGGTATCAGTGCGGGAGCCCGCCAAAACTCTCGTGAGACCTTCTTTTTCATTTAACAATGCCAGGCGTTTTTCTTCGAGCACCCCGGTCTCGTCTTCAGCAATAGCAAAATGCCGTTGAGCCTCATCCAGAGCTGCACCTGTCCCGGTCAGTTCGGTCATTATCTCGTCAGTCTCTACCGCCATCTGTTCACGACGAGTTTCGATTTGCGCAAATCGTGCATCCTTTTCCGAAAGCACCTGGCGGATCATCGTCTGGGTTTCCAGCTTGTCATTGAGTGTTTTCTGGCTGGACTCATGCTTTTGTTCCAGGTCGCGCAAAGTCTCACGCAAGCTCTCAAACAATCGTTCATGTTGCGCTGTATCGTCCACCAAAGTGGTCACACTTTGTTGCAACCGCGTGATTTCCTCTTCCCGCTCCAGAAGCCCGTCTCCAGAATCGCGCCCATGCGGCGCCCGGGCCCAGTTCGTCCCAACGATTACCCCGTCACGGGTCACCACACACTCGCCTGGATCCAGGGTTGCGCGGCGGATGAGCGCCTCGGCCAGGTCATCGGCCACGTACACTCCACTCAGCAGCGGGCCAAGGTCATAGCGTGCGCAACGCAACTGTGCCAGCAGGGTATTTGCAGCACCCAGTGCAGATGACGAACCCGATTGGACCAGGAATAAATCCCGGCGGGGCAGTTCTGCCTCATGCGCCAGAGCCCCATCGAGATCACCAACACCCAACCCAGTCAGGCGCGGGCCGAGCACCGCATCAGCAGCACGCTCCCAACCTTTAGCAACGCGGATTTCGCCAGCAAGCACCGGGGCATGCGAAAGACCTCTGCGCTCCAGCCAATCGGCATACTCATCATCCCGTCCCAGTGATGCTTCTTGCAATTCCTGAAGCGACTCGAGACGACTGCGGGCCGCATGCATCTGCTGGCGCTGCTGATCCACTGCCGTTACCTGGCCTTCAATTTCTTGCCGCAACTCGCTAATCTGCTGCGCGGCCTGCTCGACACGGCTTTCATATTCGCGGGTTTCTGCCTCGCTCTGCCGCGCGTCACTGCGGGCGCTATCCACCGCCAACGCCTCCTCCTCAGCGAGCAGCGCCGCCAACTCCTGGTCGAGGCGGGCGAGGCGCTGCTGCGCCTTAAGATCGGCAGATTCAAGCTGCTCGATGCGTGATCGCTGCACCTCCTGATCCTTGATCGGAGTCGCTGTAGATTGGGCGAAATCGTTCCAGTGCTCCTGCCAGGCATCCAAAGCCTGTTCAGATTCGGCCTGGCGGGTTACCGAGTGGCGCTGCACGGCCAGATGCGCCTCACGCTGGCCCCGACGCGAAACCACTTCTGCCTCAAGTTCCAAAATGCGCTGATCGTCGTGTTGAGACTCGGCACCAATCTCGGTCAGAGCCGTTTCCAGACGTTCGAACTCGGCCCGCTGTTGCTCGCCAGTTTCACGCGCATATTCAATTGCCTGTTCAACAGAGGCAACATCAGCACCGGCTGCATAAAATTCAGCCTGTAGATCACTGACCTGCTGCTGAGAACTCATCTCGTTCGCACGAGCCCCCTCGATCCGGCTTTCCAACGCTCGCTGACGAACCAGGTGTGACTCAACCTCAGTCTGCGCGTGCGCAGTCTGGGCGGACTGGGCGTCGATATGAGACTGCATTACCAGATGACGAAGTCCCAGCAGTTGGCCATTGACCGTGCGCTCTTCATCTTTAAGTTTCTGGTAACGTCGTGCTGCCTGTGCTTGCCGTTGTAAACGACGCAACTGCGTATCAAGCTCCTTACGGATATCATCTACCCGGCTGAGATTGTCACGGGTATGGCGCATCCGGGTCTCGGTCTCACGACGGCGGTCCTTGTAGTGGGAAATGCCGGCTGCTTCCTCGACAAAGGCCCGCAAATCCTCGGGCCGGGCCTCAACGATTCGACTGACCATGCCCTGCTCAATAATCGAGTAGGACCGATGGCCAAGCCCTGTGCCGCGAAAAAGGTCAGTGATATCCCGACGACGGCAACGCGCCTTGTTCAGCAGGTATTCCGACGTGCCATCACGAGATAATGTGCGTTTAACAGCGATCTCACTGAAGCGCGCGTAGGCCTGTGGCGTTTTGCCGTCGGTGTTATCAAAAACCAGCTCAACCGACGCCTTGCCGACAGGCTTACGTGCCTCAGAACCGTTAAAAATCACGTCAGTCATGCTGTCGCCGCGCAGTTTGCGGGCCGAGCTTTCGCCCATTACCCAGCGCACCGCATCAATAACGTTGGATTTACCGCAGCCGTTAGGCCCAATTATGCCGGTGAGGTTGGCCGGAATAGTGATAACGGTCGGATCGACAAAGGACTTGAAGCCCGAAACTTGGATTCTTTTTAGGCGCATCGGATCTTTCAGGTGGCTGACCCGAGCCAAACATAGCCAGGCCGACGAATGCTTGGAGCAGTGACGCCGGGCGGCTCGGTAAGTCGCTTCTGGGGTCGTGAAAGTAAAGAAATTAAGCGTATCAACTTGAGTGGGAATTATATCGGACTTGGACTTAACATCGGGCCTTTATCACTCCACTGGCACTGTGTCGCGCATCGATGGCCTTTGGGCGAAAGCTGAGTACCAACTTGCCAATCCATCACGGCCTTCACGCCAATCCTCATCAGCGTACCGAAAATCGAGGTAGCCAAGCATGCAGCCCACTGCAATGCTGCCGATTGTCAGTCGGCTATCCAGCAGCGAACGCCGCTCTTCTAGCCAGTCGAGGCTTCGATTCATAGTCGTAGCCTGGCGATCACACCACACCGGCCAACAGTATTCTCCCGGTCGACGACGCTCCTCAATTAACCGGAGAATTGCCGCATCCAGGATGCCATCGGCCAGCGCCTGAAGGCGAAGCGCTATCGACCGGGTTTTTGGCTCAAGCGGAAAAAACGGTTCGCTGTCGTGCATTGCGTCAAGGTGCTCACAAATCACTCGAGAATCAAATATTTCTGCGCCGTCGGGTGTAATTAGGGCGGGCACCTTACCGAGTGGATTGGTAGCCCCCAGATCCGTTTGCGGATCCCAAGGATTGGTTAAAACTCTGTCTATCTGACTGCTAAGGCCGGTTTCTATCGTCATAACGCTGACTTTACGCACATAAGGCGAAGTCGGCGAGTATCGCAGCTGCATCATCACTATTTAGTCCTTGCTTATAAGGGCCCGCGGTATTGCGGGAACTACGGGAAACTGTTAGATTGCCGCGCCTTTCAAAATTTCGGGCCTATTCGACTCATATCACAGGCCCAGTGTAAACCAATGGCAAGCACCAAGAAGAAAGTTAAAGTAGATCTGATCCACGGAGTTAAACCGCATCGGCCCAAGCGGGGCGAACGCTATATGGGTGAACTCCAGGTAGCGCATTTTCGGGAAATCCTCAACGCCTGGAAAAATGAACTGATAGACGATTCCGAACGCACTGTGACGGTCATGCAGGACGAAACCGTTAACCTGCCTGACCCTAACGATCGCGCAACTCAGGAAACTGACCGCTCTTTGGAGCTTCGCACCCGGGATCGTGAACGCAAACTGGTTAAGAAAATCAATGAATCACTCGCCGATCTTGATACCGGCGATTACGGTAGTTGCGAAGAATGTGGTGTAGACATTGGTATCAAGCGCCTTGAAGCCCGGCCCACCGCAACTCTGTGCATCGACTGCAAGTCCCTCAGTGAGATTCGCGAAAAGCAAAACGCCTGAACCGCTATTTCCTGACGCTTTCACAAAACCGCGCTGTGGCGCGGTTTTTTTTGGGTAGACGCTGACCTGGAACCGACTCGAACGGTACACTACAGGTGATATTTCTAGACTCGCTTCGAATCCATGTACGATCTCGTCATCCACAACGCCTCCATTGCCCACCCGGACGGCACTACTGCTGCCGGCGACGTCGCTTGCCAGAACGGCCGTATCGCGAAAATTGATAACATGATCAACGCTGTGGGGCGCGAGCACATAGACGCCGCTGGCCGATTACTAATACCGGGCGTTATCGATCCCCAGGTGCACTTTCGCGAGCCGGGCGCCACGGATAAGGAGGATCTGGCTTCAGGGTCACGGGCTGCCGTACGTGGAGGAGTCACCAGTTTCCTGGAAATGCCCAACTGCAACCCCCCGACCACGGACCAGGAACAACTGGATTGGAAACTGGCCCGTGCGGCTTCAAGCTGTGCAGCCAATTTCGGATTTTTTATAGGCGCTACCTGCGACAATCTCGAGGCACTCAACAATGTTCACCCCGCCTGTGGTATCAAAATCTTTATGGGATCCAGCACCGGTGACTTACTGGTCGATAAGCAAGAGCATTTGGAACGCATTTTCGGCAATGGCCAACGCCTAATTGCCGTCCACGCTGAGGATGAGACCCGGATCCAGGATCGGACGCGGGCCCTACTAAAAGAAGGTGAAGTTGCCGATTATGCGCTGCACTCACAAATACGGGACCCCCAAACGGCCCTGATTGCGACCGAGCGGGCGCTGGCTTTGTCTGAAAAGTATGGCCGGCGCCTGCATATCCTGCATCTTTCGACCTCAGAGGAAGTCGAGCGGCTGCGCCGCCATAAGCCCGACCAGGTAACCTGTGAGGTGATCCCCAACCATCTTTTTCTAAATACCGATGATTACGCCCAGTTAGGATCACGAGTACAGATGAATCCCCCGATTCGCAATCCAGCCAACGCGTCAGGGCTATGGTCTGGCCTTCATCAAGGCATCATCGATATTATCGCCACCGACCATGCGCCACATACGTTGGCCGAAAAAAGCCAACCCTACCCGAACTCTCCTGCTGGAATGCCCGGAGTGGAAACGTCGTTGCCTTTAATGCTGACAGCAATGCAGGCCGGGCAGTGCACTCTGGCCCAAGTACAGCAATGGATGTGTTCGGGTCCGGCGCGGGTATACGGCATTAAAAACAAGGGGCAGCTGGCTGAGGATTTCGATGCAGACCTGGCGCTGGTGGATATCGAAACGACGCGGCCAGTTCGTGACAATGAAGTGTTCAGCCGCGCGGCTTGGAGCCCTTACGCTGGCCGCGAGCTCACTGGATGGCCCAACTACACCATCGTCGGTGGCCAGGTGGTTTTCGACAATGGCCAGATTCGGCCAGGTGTTTTTGGTAAAGCCCTGGAATTTGCCAGGCCGGGCTAAATTTGCGCCAAACGCCCTCATGTAAACCAGTG
>Ga0257121_1000116_pt1 | contig 66008 bp, 48 predicted proteins | sample SI106_100metaG_FD_190180 | JGI IMG/M metagenome (GOLD analysis project Ga0257121, IMG submission 190180) | Marine microbial communities from Saanich Inlet, British Columbia, Canada - SI106_100 | ecosystem: Environmental > Aquatic > Marine > Inlet | place: Canada: British Columbia | collected...
ATCAATTGTAAAAGCAACATAAGGCATAGAAAGATAAGAATTATATCCGTTATATATAGCAATATTCATTGTTAAATTAGCATTATCAATTATAACATCAGTCACCTCTAATGAATCTGTGCAGTCAAAAGGAACACTCCCCATTTTTGCCCAACCAGCAGGACTGTAAGTAAACGTATCGCAATGAATAAATGTGTACTGAATAAAGTTTCCGTTTGTTGGAATTGCCAAAACAGTTAAACAAACAATATAATTACCATATACAGAATATGTATGTATTGGGTTTTGTACGCTATCAGTTCCCCCATCTCCAAAATCCCAAGACCAATTAGTAATAATAAGTGTGTCTCCTCCAGCTGGGTTAGACATAACTGCAGTTGAGTCTGTTGAAAAACTAATTGGCATTATATTTACAGGATCTGCTTGTGTAGTAAATTCTGCTGGTAATTGCCATTGACTAAACCCAATCATAGGCAAGCAAAGTAATATAAGTAGTAGTTTTTTCAAAATGAAGGATTATTTTCTCAAAGCTAATAAAAAAGTTTTTAACACGCCTAAATTCTAAGACTTCAAAAAGTGTTAAACAGACTGTTAAACTAAATTAAAAAACCCTCATAATCTATTGGATTACAAGGGCTTAACTTTTATTGTTGCGGTCTGGACGGGACTCGAACCCGCGACCCCATGCGTGACAGGCATGTATTCTAACCAACTGAACTACCAGACCGTTCTTTAAAAGAAATGCAAACTTAAAAGAATTTTCAGTAACTCAAAACATTTTTTGTCTTTTAAGTAGATAAGAAGAAATGATTTGATTATACCCTTTATTTATATCAACCTCAATTAAATCAATTTTAAACTGTAAACACTTTAGTCGTAATTTATCTAGATATATATTAATTTTTTTTGAATACTCATTTTTATAATGAAATGGGTTAATTTTTATATTATCTCCACTTTCAACATCAATAAAATTATAAGGTTTATTTTCAAAATCTAATTTAAGCTCTTTATCAACATCTGAAAGATAAAATAGCACTATCTCATGTTTTTTATGTTTAAGATGCTTAAAGGCATCAAAAATAGCATCCAAACCTATGTTGTCTGATATCATATCTGTAAATAAAATAACTAATGATCTTTTATTAATTCTTTCAGCAATTTGATGTAATGAAGAAATAGTTGAGCTCTTACGTTTACTTAGTTTAGCATCAATGGAGAGAATTTCTTCTAATTTGTGATAGAGTACCTGATAATGTCTTTCAGAAGTCTTAGCAATAATATGAGTTTCTATTTCATCAGAATAAGAACTTAAACCTACAGCATCTCTTTGTTTTTTTAATAAATTTATTAGAACACCTGTTGCATAGACACTAAAAAGAACTTTGTTTGGTTGATCTAAAGATAGAGAATTAAAATTTGGATAATACATTGATGACGATGAATCTATAATTATCTGACATCTTAAATTAGTTTCTTCTTCATATTTTTTAACAAAGAGTTTATCAGATCTTGCAAATAATTTCCAATCAATATTGCGAGTGCTTTCACCAGTATTATATAATCTATGCTCAGCAAATTCAACAGAAAAACCATGATAAGGACTTTTATGCTTTCCAGTAATAAAACCTTCAACTACTTGTTTAGCAAAAAACTCAATATTATGAGAAAGTTTAATTTGATCTATATCTTGCATAAAAAAAGGGCACTGAGCCCTAATTATAACAATTAAAAATAATTACATATGAGCTTCTAACTTCTCTAAAATCTGAGATTTTGGAACAGCACCAACTAATTTATCAACTACTTCACCATTTTTAAAAACAAGTAATGTTGGAATATTCCTTACGCCATATTTAACAGATGTATCAGAATTACTATCAACATCAACTTTTCCGATAACAGCTTTTCCTTCTAATTCAGTATGTAGCTCATCAACAATAGGCCCTATCGTTCTGCATGGCCCACACCATGTTGCCCAGAAGTCAACCAATACTGGCTTATCTGAATCTAATACTATTTCTTGAAAATTTTGATCTGTAATTTCTAATGCCATTTCTTTAATTTTAATTTATTCACAAATTTATAAATTTATTTCAATCAATTTATGCTTAATGTTATCTCTTCTAAACTATTTATCTCATCAATAAAATTTTTATTAATATCAACCTTTAATTTTCTAGATAACAAATCAACATCATAATTTTTTTCTGAATCAATAAGACTTAATATTAAAGAGTGTTTCCCTTTGTTTTTCTTAATAATATTTACAGTCTTATCTACAATCATTTCAGATAAATTATTTAAACTTATCCGTAAAACAACATCCCTAACTTGATTATCAATTATTTCTGAAAGTAAGCTAATATTAGCAATCTTAAATTCTAAATCATCATTATAAAATTTCTTTTTTACTCTTCCGCTTATATGCAGTAACCAAGAGGGTTCTAAAAAAGATTTAAATTTAATATAATCATCTCCAAAGATGAAAAACTTGTAAGACCCATGATAATCTTCTAACTGTAGAACACCAAATTTTTTTCCATTTTGTGTTTCTTTATGCTCAACATCAATAACAACTCCTGAAAACTGCATCTCTTTATTTACGACCTTATCTAAATCTAATAATAAAGATAGATTAGAATTACAAAAATTTTTAATTTCTAATTGATAATCATCAAGGGGATGACCTGAAAGATAGATTCCTACTACTTCTTTTTCTTTTGATAACAGATCCATAGTTGACCATTCCTCACAATCAAGAAAAGCAGGTGCTTTAACTAGAGAATCAATACTATTACCAAACATATCAAATTGATTTGAATTTTTATCATCTTGAAGTTTATTACCAAATTTTATCATCTTTTCTATATAGCTCTGCTCATTTTCCTTTTCAAAATATTGTGATCTTTTTATTCCAAATGAATCAAAACCTCCAGAATAGGCTAAACTTTCTAAAGTTCTTTTGTTAGCAGATCTTAAATCAACTCTTGAAACGAAATCCTCAAAACTTTTATAATGACCATTTTCTTTTCTTTCATTAACTATTGCATTTACAGCACCTTCACCAACTCCCTTAATTGCTCCTAATCCAAATCTAACTTCTCCTTCTTTATTAACTGCAAATTTAAAAAAACTTTCATTTACATCAGGAACTAAAACCTTAACACCCATATACTTACACTCTTCCATATAAAGTGATATATCCTTTATGTCTTTCATGTGGTTTGTTAATATTGCTGCCATTAACTCTGCAGGATAATGAGCTTTCAGATAAGCAGTTTGATAAGCAATAAAAGCATAACAAGTAGAATGAGATTTGTTAAATGCATAAGAAGCAAATGCCTCCCAATCTGTCCATATTTTCTCTACAACTTTTTCATCAAAGCCATTGGCACTACAACCATCAAAAAACTTTGGCTTTAATTTATCAAGAACAGATTTAATTTTCTTACCCATTCCTTTTCTAAGCATATCAGCATCTCCTTTTGAAAAACCAGCTAAGCTTTGAGAGAGAAGCATTACCTGCTCTTGATAAACAGTAATACCATAAGTATTTGATAAGAAACTTTCCATTTCAGGCAAATCATATTCAATTTCCTCATGCCCATGTTTACGTTTAATAAAATTTGGAATATACTCCATAGGACCAGGTCTATATAATGCATTCATTGCAATCAAATCATCAAACTTATCAGGTTTTAATTGTTTTAAATGAGCGCGCATTCCATCAGAAGAAAACTGAAAAATACCTTTAGTTCTTCCATTTTTAAAAATCTCATATGTTTTTTTATCTTCTAAAGAAATTGTATCAATATCTAAAGTTATTTGATGAATATGTTTAATTATTTTTACACAATCTTTAATAATTGTTAAGTTTCTTAATCCTAGGAAGTCCATCTTCAATAAGCCAGCATCCTCCACAACACTGTTGTCAAATTGAGTAACCATTAGCTCTGCATCTTTTGAGTTTGTAATAGGCATAAGATCAATTAAAGGTTCTGGAGTAATAATAATACCACAAGCATGCGTCCCAATATTTCTAATAGAACCTTCCAATTTTATAGCATTATTAATTGTTTTTGCAATAAGATCATCTCCTTTAGATAAATCAATAAGTTTCTTAGCATTAGCTAATTGATCTTTTTTAACATTCTTTTTTAATTCTTTATCTGAATAATTGAAAATTTTAGATAGGGACATCAGATCTGGAACTAATTTAGCAGTTTTATCAGCTTCATATAAAGGTAAATTTAAGACACGAGCTGTATCTCTTATTGATGATTTTGCTGCCATAGTTCCATAAGTAATAATTTGAGCAACATTATTTTTACCATATTTATCCACTACCCAATCAATAACACGAGATCTTCCTTCATCATCAAAATCGATATCTATATCTGGCAAAGAAATACGTTCAGGATTAAGAAATCTCTCAAAAAGAAGGTTATATTTTATAGGATCAATATTGGTAATTTTAGTACAATAAGCTACAACAGAACCTGCTGCAGAGCCCCTACCAGGACCAACAGACACATTCATTCTTCTAGCTTGTGCAATAAAATCTTGTACAATTAAGAAATATCCAGGATATCCAGATTTTTCTATAGTATTAAGTTCAAAATCTATTCTTTCTTTAATCTCATCACTAATCTCGATATATCTTTCTTTAGCTCCTTCGTAAGTCAAATATTTTAAATACTTATTCTCTCCTCTCTTTCCATCATCATTTTCATCATTTTTATCATGAAACTTATTAGGTATATCAAAAGCTGGAAGCAATACATCTGTTGATAATTTATATATATCAATTTTATCTATAAGACCTTCAATATTTTCAATAGCATCTGGAATATCAGAAAACAAATCATGCATGTCTTTTGATGATTTAAAATAAAATTCATCATTTAAAAAACCATGTCTAAAACCTCTTCCCTTACCAATTGGTGTTGATTGTTGTTCTCCATCTTTTACGCATAGAAGAATATCATGAGAATATGAATCTTCCTTATTAATGTAATATACATTATTAGAAGCTAATATTTTAACATCATACTTTTTAGCTAAAGCAATAAGAATTTTATTTACATGATCTTCATCCTCAAGTCCATGTCTATTTATTTCAACATAAAAGTCATCACCAAAATTATCATACCACCATTTAAACTCATCCTCAGCCTGAGATTCACCAACATTTAATATTAGATTAGATATACTCCCATATAAACTACCACTTAAGACAATTAGACCCTTTTTATATTTTAATATCAAATCTTTATCAACTCTAGGGATATAATAAAAACCTTCAACGTATCCCAGAGAACTTAGTTTAGATAAATTGTGGTAACCAATTTTATTTTTTGCTAAAAAAGGAATCTGCGAACCATAATCCTTAACAGATTTATCTAAATGATTTATACAAACATTAAGTTCACAACCAAGAATTGGTTTTAACTTAAGTTTTTCATCTTTTAAGATAGCACTATTAATTGGATGTTTTAAAACAGCATCAACAAACTTATAAGAACCAAACATATTTGCATGATCAGTCAAACCAATTGCTGGCATTTTCATTTCAGCTGCTTTATTAACTAAAGAATTAACATCACCCATTGCTTGTAAGACTGAGTACTGTGAATGAACATGTAAGTGTGAAAATTTAGATTCAATATAATTAGTATCTATTTCATTATTATCTTTAACAATTCCTTCTATCTCATTAATAGTTTCATTATTATCTTTATTATTTTCAGTGTTTTCAGTGTTTTCAGTGTTTTCAGTGTTTTCAGTGTTTTTATATGCTTGTATATTAAGGCCAATTAGTTGAATAGTTGAAGGATTATTAATTTCAAATTCTTGAAAATCTGAAAGTTCCATTCCAATATTTTTATAGGATATAACTTTTATTCTAATTAATTCTAAAAAACATCTTGTTGTAGCCTCTACATCTGCTGATGCGTTATGAGCTTCTGAAAAAGAATCATTAAATAATTTGTAATATAATTCTGATAAATTAGGCCATTTATACTTACCTCCTCTCCCACCAGGTAATTGACAAAAATTAGTTGATTCATTTTTAGTATCAATAGAAATTTTATCTATTAACAGATTAGCCATATTGAGTCTTAAAAACTCACACCCAACTATACTGTTATCAAAACTAATATTATGCCCAATTATATAATCGGCTTTAGATAAATCATCAATAAAAAAGTTTAACACCTCTTTTATAGATAAGCCATCATCAAGAGCTCGTTGAGTAGATATTCCATGTATTTTCTCTGCATTATATGGAATAGTGAAATCTTCAGGTTTAACAATATAATTTTTAACCTCTAATAAACTACCTTTAATATCATGAATCTGCCAAGCTAATTGAACTAATCTTGGCCAATTATTAAAATCAGTTAATGGAGCTTTCCAATTTAATGGGAGCCCAGTTGTTTCTGTATCAAATACTAAATACATGAAAGTATTTTAATTGTTTATACTGCTTGTAAATTTAGAAAAAAGAAAAAATTAAACTTTTGAAAAAAAGCTTTACTTTCTAAGAAGTTAATAACTTTTATATACTATAAGAAACCTACACTTTTCATCCATTCATCATTATAAACTTTTGTTATATATCGAGAACCATGATCATGAAGTAAAACTACTACTACGTCTTCATCAGATAAGTCATCTTTAAGCTGCGTCAAACCAGCTATTGCACTACCACATGAATAACCACAAAAAAGCCCTTCTTCTTTAGCAAGCTTTCGTGTAAATAGAGCGCCATCTTTATCAGTGACTTTTTCAAAGTGATCTATTATATCAAAATCAACATTCATGGGTAGAACATCTTCTCCAATACCTTCAGTAATATATGAATAGATTTCATTTTTATCAAATATACCAGTTTCATGATATTTCTTAAAAACAGATCCATACGTATCAACTCCCCAAATTTTAATATCTGGATTTTTTTCTTTTAAATATTTACCTACACCTGAAATTGTACCTCCAGTACCAACACCAACTATAAAATGGGTAATCTTTCCATCAGTTTGTTTCCATATTTCAGGCCCAGTAGTTTCATAATGCGCTAATCTATTAGATAAATTAGAGTATTGATCTGGATAGTATGAATTATCAATTTCTTTATTTAATCTTTCAGCAACAGAGTAGTAAGATTCTGGATGATCAGGAGCAACATTAGTTGGACAGACATGAACAGTGGCACCCATAGCTTTTAAAATATCTACCTTCTCTTTGGATTGCTTATCTGACATTGTACAGATTAATTTATATCCCTTTTGAATACATGCCAAAGCAAGTCCCATACCTGTATTTCCAGATGTTGCTTCAATTATTGTACCGCCAGGCTTAATCAACCCCTTAGATTCCGCATCCTCAACCATTTTTAGAGCCATTCTATCTTTTGTCGAATGACCAGGATTAAAGCTTTCAACCTTTGCTAAAATTAGCGCATTAGATTCTATAATACTATTTAATTTTACTAGAGGAGTATTTCCTATTGTTTCAACGATATTATTGTAATATTCCATATATTTTATTATATCACAAATTTAAGACAACTATTCAAATCTTATTGATTTAACAGGAGATATTTTAGTAATTATAATAGAAGGAATAATTAATGTTAAGTAACAAATAATTACTGTCCCAATATTAATCATAAGTATTGAAGAGAGATCAATACTAATAGGAACTGAATTCATAAAATAGATTGTTTCATCTAAGGAGATTATATTAAAACTTTGTTGGAGAAAAGCAAAACTAAGAGCAAAAGAATTTCCCCAAAATAATCCATTTAAAATCAAATATATAGAGTTATATAAGAACACCTTTCTAATACTCCAATTACTAGCACCAATAGCCTTTAAGATTCCAATAAATTTACTTTTCTCAAGTATAATAATGAGTAATGATGTTATCATATTTACAGAACCAACAATTAACATTAATATAATAATAATTAAAACATTAAAATCTTGTAAAGCAAGCCAATCAAAAATCTGTGGATTAATCTCTTTTATACTTTGAGCATTTAGATCATAACTAATTAAATCATCTATTATTTTAGTGTTTTCTTCTAATTTATCAAAGTCATTAATTACAATCTCATAACCACCTATTTTATTATTATTCCAATCGTTAAGATTCTGAATATGCTTAATATCTCCAATAATTATAATATCATCAAACTCTGAAAGTCCAGTTTTATAGATACCAGAGATTAAAAACTTACGCACTCTAGAAGGCTCTTGGATAAAATACATTATAAGATTATCTCCAGATTTTAAACCAATTTTTTTACTGATACTCTCAGATATTAATATATTATTAGTAATTTTCCCTAAAGAATCATTAATTGGGAAAATTTCACCTGAAATAAGATTTTCATTAAAGAAACTCCAATTAAAATCATTACCTACTCCTTTTAATACAACTCCTAAGATCTCATTATTATTTTTAATAATTCCAGCTTTAGTTGAAAAAACTTGAATATTCTTTACAAAACCACTAGATTGTATTTTTGAATACATATTAAGATCAAAATCTAAAGGATCATTTTCATATGACTGATTATTATTAAATTTTGATATTTTAATATGGGACCCAAAACCAATGACTTTCTCACTAATGTTGTTCTTAAAACCTGACAATACAATAACTGACAAAAGCATTACTGCTACAGAAAGAGCAATTGCTAAAATTGCTATACGAATAATAGGTCGTGTGTAATTATTATTGTTTTCTTTTGTATTGTATAATCGCTTAGCAATAAATAAAGAAGTATTCATAGTGGCTAAAATAAAACAAAATATTATCATATTAATGATCCTCTCTAGTTTTGGAGTAAATGCTCAAGAACTCGTTTTGGGTGCACAAAGAATAGATAATATACTGCAACACTTATTAAATAAAAATATAGCTATTATTGGAAATCAAACTTCAATGATTAATCAAACCCATTTAGTTGATAGTCTACTTAGTCTAAACCAAAGTATCAAAAAGGTTTTTTCACCTGAACATGGTTTTAGAGGAAAAAAAGACGCTGGAACTCATGTTAATGATGAGATCGATAATAAAACAGGACTTCCGATTATATCTCTTCATGGTAAAAATAAAAAACCAGAAAAAGAAGCACTGAAAGATATTGAAATTATTATTTTTGATATTCAAGATGTTGGAGCAAGATTCTATACATATATATCAACTCTTCATTATGTTTTAGAAGCTGCCTCTGAACAAGATATAAAAGTTTTAGTACTAGATAGACCAAATCCTAACGGACATTATATTGATGGACCAATACTAGAAAATAAATACAAATCATTTATTGGAAAACATCCTATTCCAATTGTTCACGGCATGACTATTGGAGAATATGCAAAAATGATAATTGGAGAAAATTGGATAGATAAAAAATGTGATTTAGTAATAATTGAAATGCTAAATTATAACAGACAAGAAATCTATAATCTCCCAATTAAACCGTCTCCTAATTTACCAAATAAGAGATCAATAAATTTATATCCCTCTTTATGTCTATTTGAAAGAACAACAGTTAGTATTGGAAGAGGAACTAATTATCCTTTTCAACATTTTGGAGCTCCATATATAGAAAGTAATTATTCCTTTATTCCAAAGAGTGGCATAGGAAGCAAATACCCAAAACATGAAAATAAATACTGTTATGGGAAAGATCTAAGGTTTCAAAAAAATATTCTTAATTCTTTAAACATAGAATGGCTAATAGAGTGTTATAATCAAAGTCCTAATCAAGAGGATTTCTTTACGCTAAACTTTGATAAATTAGCTGGAACAGATAAATTAAGAAAACAGATTATTGCAGGTATATCACCAGAAAAAATCAAAGAATCATGGCAAGAAGGATTAGCTGATTTTAGAGATATTAGAAAAAAATATCTGATTTATGAATAGTCTACAATTCTTTCTTTAAATCCTCTATAATATTATAAACCGCTGGGCATATCTCAACGTTCTTCTGAGTAATCTCTAGAAGTTGATGTTGCTTAATCCTATCAGTATGCGGATACTCTCTACAAGCTTTTGGCCTAAAATCATAAATTGAACAGGAATTATCTTTTAATAAAAATTCACACGGCACTTTCTTAAGAATATAATCAAAATCTTCATCAATTTTTAAATATTTATCAGTAAAGTCAGAAGGTTTAATCTTTAAATGCCTTGAGATTCTAGTGATATCCTTATCAGTAAATAAAGGGCCTGTTGTTGTACAACAGTTTGCACATTTTAAACAATCAGTGCAGGAAAATACCTTTTCATGAATATTGTGTATTGATTTATCTAGTTTCTTAGAATTAATTGTTTTTAATCGTTTAAAAAACTTAGTATTTTCTTTTCTTTTTAATGTAGAGTTTAACTTTAAATTTACTAAATCCATTAAATATTACGTCCTGGATAAACTTTTAAAGCTTCCTCAAGACATTTAATTGCTTTTTTAAGCGATTCTTGATTTAACACATAAGCAATTCTCACCTGATTAAATCCTTGTCCTTTAGAAGAATAAAAACCTTCAGCAGGTGCAACCATTAATGTTTCACCATTAAAATCAAAATCTTCTAAAAGCCACTGAGCAAATCTATCAGCATTATCAACTGGTAATTGAGCAATTGCATAAAAAGCTCCTTTAGGTTTTGGACAAATAACACCATCTATCTTATTAAGACCTTCAACAAGTAAATCTCTTCTAGAAACATACTCATTAATTACATCATAAAAATAAGATTTGGGAGTTAATAAAGCAGCCTCACCAGCAATCTGACCAAATGTAGGAGGTGAAAGTCTAGCTTGTGCAAATTTTAAAGCTGTTTGAATTATTTCTTGATTTTTAGAAACAATACATCCTACTCTAATTCCGCACATACTATAACGTTTAGATGTTGAATCAATTACTATAGCGTGATTTTCTAATCCTTCAATACTGAGAACTGAAAGGTGTTTATTTCCATCATATGTAAATTCTCTATAAACTTCATCAGCAAATAAAAATAGGTCATATTTTATAACAATATCCCTTAAAGTCTTTAATTCTTCTTTTGAATATAAATAACCTGTTGGGTTACCGGGATTGCAAATTAAAATAGCTTTAGTTTTAGAAGTTATTAATTTAACAAACTCTTCAATTGGAGGTAAAGCAAAACCATCATCAATTGATGTAGAAATAGGCTTTACAGTGACACCAGAGGATATTGAAAATCCGTTATAATTAGCATAGAAAGGCTCCGGAATAATTACCTCATCTCCAGCATCTAAACAACTATTTAAAGCAAAAAGCAAAGCTTCAGAACCTCCTGTAGTAATCATTAAATCATTGTAATCAATATCAATATCTAAAGATTGATAATATGCAGCTAATCCTTTACGATAACTTTCAAATCCTGCAGAATGACTATACTCTACAACATTCTTGTCAAAATTTCTAACAGCATCTAATGCAACTTGTGGAGTCTTAATATCAGGTTGACCAATATTAAGGTGATAAACTTTTTTTCCATCTTTCTTTGCATTCTCAGCAAAGGGAACCAATTTTCTAATTGGTGATTGTGGCATACTTAAGCCCTTTTTAGATATTTCTGGCATAATAATTTATTTAAAAAAACACCTCCTTTAAATTAGGAGGTGTAAATATTATAATATTTTATATAAATCTAATTTTTCTCTAATGGAGAACCCTCATTTTTCTTAATTGGCATAGCTCCTTCATCTTTTGCTGGAGGATTAACTTCCCCTTTAATAGTCAAAATTACTGGTCTTTTACCCGCATTAGTTGTAAGGGTAATTGTTTTAGTAAATTTCCCTATTCTATTTGTCGCATATTTAACACCAATTGTTCCCTTTTCACCAGCATTCCATGTTGATGACCCATCTTCTTTTTTCCAAGAAGGAACAGTACATCCACAACTACCTTTTGCATTCTTAATTATAAGAGGATCAGTTCCAGTATTTGTAAAAACAAACTCACGCTTACCGTCAGAATTATGATCAATAACACCATAATCTACAACCTTCGATTCAAATTCAATTACTGCATTAACTACATCTTCTTGTGAAGATTCTACGCTAACAGGCATTACTTTATTAGGAGTATTTTGAGCATTTACAATTACAAAAGATGCTACTAATACAAGAGATAAAATTGTTTTTTTCATTGCTTTTTTTTTAAATTTAATTTTTACTGATATGATAACGCCAAAACTACTAAAATATTTCCTTTAATCAAATTAATTATTTAGAAGGATAGATTTTGTAAATTTGGGCTTTTACTAAAGAAAAAATAATGTCTATCCCAAAAATATACCTTGCTAGCAAAATTGAAGAAAAATGGTATAAACATTGGTTAAAAAAAGGATATTTCCATTCAGAACCTGATGATAGAATTCCATATACTATTGTAATGCCTCCACCTAATGTAACAGGGGTTTTACATATGGGACATATACTTAATCACACAATTCAAGATGTTATTATTAGAAAAGCTAGGATGCAAGGATTTAATACTTGCTGGGTTCCTGGAACAGATCATGCTTCAATAGCAACTGAAGCAAAAGTTTTAAAAAAACTCTCTGATGAAGGAATTAATAAGGATAATATTTCAAGAGAAGCATTTATGTCACATGCATATGCATGGAAAGAAAAACATGGTGGTATAATCTTAGAACAACTCAAAAAACTAGGAGCATCATGTGATTGGGATAGAACAAAATTTACCATGGATAAGGAAATGAATGAATCTGTGATTAAAGTTTTTATAGATCTATTCAATAAAGGATTAATCTATAGAGGAGTAAGAATGGTTAATTGGGATCCATCTGCTCAAACTGCTATATCTGACGAAGAAGTAATTCACAAGGAAGTTAATTCTAAACTATATCACATATCATATAATATTAAAGATAGTGATGAGAAAATAACAATAGCTACAACAAGGCCAGAAACCATTCTTGGAGATACTGCAATTTGTGTTAACCCATCTGATAAAAGATATAAGCATCTTAAGAATAAATCTGCCATAGTTCCACTTATTAATAGAAAAATTCCAATTATTTATGATGAATATGTTGATATTGAATTTGGTACTGGTGCTCTTAAGGTAACTCCAGCTCATGATATTAATGATTATAATTTAGGAGATAAACATAATTTAGAGACTATCGACATACTTAATAACGATGGAACCTTAAATGAAAATGCTAAACTATATATTGGTATTGATAGATTTAAAGTTCGTGAAGAGATAGTAGTTGAATTAGCTGATAAAGGTTTTTTAATTGATTCAGAAGATATTATTAATAAAGTAGGATATTCTGAAAGAACACAAGCCGTAATAGAACCAAAATTATCAATGCAATGGTTTTGTAAGATGGAAAAGTTATCTAAGCCTGCACTAGATCATGTAATGAATGATGATATAAGATTACATCCTGCTAAATTTAAAAATACATATCGTCATTGGATGGAAAATATTAAAGACTGGTGCGTATCAAGACAATTATGGTGGGGACAACAAATACCAGCATATTTTTATGAGGGTAATAAATATGTGGTTGCTGAGAACATTGAACTTGCACTTTCTCTTGCTCAAAAAGAAAATCCTAGCATAAAAAAATCAGATCTACATCAAGATGAAGATGTCCTAGATACATGGTTTTCTTCATGGCTGTGGCCAATATCTGTTTTTGATGGAATTAGAAATCCTGAAAATAAGGAAATTCAATACTATTATCCAACTAATGATCTTGTAACTGGACCAGATATTCTTTTCTTCTGGGTAGCTAGGATGATTGTAGCTGGATATGAATTTAAAAAGGAACTTCCTTTTAAAGATGTTTATCTTACTGGTCTAGTTAGAGATAAACAAGGTAGAAAGATGAGTAAATCTCTTGGAAATTCTTCTGAACCATTAGAACTTATTGGAAAATATGGTGCAGATGGGGTAAGAGTAGGGATGTTATTATGTGCTCCTACTGGAAATGATTTTCCTTTTGATGAAAATCTTTGTGAACAAGGAAGGAATTTTTCTAATAAAATTTGGAATGCATTTAGACTTATTAAAGGCTGGGAAGTATCTAATATAGCACAAGAAGATGCATCAAGAGATGCTATAAAATGGTTTGGAAATAAGCGAGATCAAACTATTAATAATATTAATCAAGCATTTTCAAAATACAGAATTTCTGAGGCACTTATGTTTACATATAAAGTAGTATGGGATGATTTCTGCTCACTTTATCTTGAAATTATTAAACCTGAATATCAAAAACCAATTGATAGAAAGACATATGAATCAACAATAAAATTCTTAGATGATATACTTAAACTACTTCATCCATTTATGCCTTTCTTATCTGAAGAATTATGGCATCTAATTAAGGATAGAGAAGAAGATATCATTATTTCATCATGGCCAGAAGCTAGAGATATTAACAAGCAGTTAATTGATGATTTTGAAAATACAATAGAGATTGTTTCTGGCATAAGAAATATTAGAAAACAGAAAAATATTGCCAAAAAAGAAAAATTAGAACTACTAATAATTGAAAAAAAAGAAAGCAAAAATAATCTGCAATCTATTATAATAAAACTAGGCCATTTATCGTCAATAAAACACACTGACAAGAAAATAGAAAATGCGTTTTCATTTATGGTAAAATCGAATCAATATTTTATACCATTACTAGATAATTTTGACAAAGAATCAGAGCTAGAAAAATTATACAAAGATTTAGAATACTCAAAAGGATTTCTTAAAATAGTTGAGAGTAAATTATCTAATGAACAATTTGTTAAAAATGCTCCTGAGCAATTAGTTCAAAATGAGCAAAACAAACTTAATGATACAAAAGAAAAAATTAGGATCTTAACAGAAAAAATTAATTCTCTAAGCTAAGATCCTATTTTTTAAACTCTTACTCTATAACTAACTTTCTATTAAACAAACTATTCGAAGTTTTTATCTTTAAAAGATAAACACCTTTTGATTTTGATGAAAGATCAATTCTATTTGAATACTCTCCAATAAATTTATCTGCTTTAATTATATAAACCTCTTCTCCTAAAGCATTATATACGTTTATCTCAATATCACTAATATTATTAATATCCAAATTAATATTTACAATTCCATTTGATGGATTAGGATATATCGATAATGAAGAATAAATGTCTGATGTAATACCTGTAGTACAAGAATCAACATATATCATTACTGATTTCTCAGAGCGACAATTATTATCATCTACAGCAGTAACTGTATATAATTGATCAATAATTGGATTATCAGAAATTACTTGACCATTCATTCCATTATCCCATAAATAAGCTTGGAAACCAGCAGAAGCAGTTATTGTAACAATATCCCCAAGACATAACTTACCATTTACAGGATCAGTTGTTAAAGATACTTGATTTGGTTGATTAACTGTTAAATCAGTATAAATAACACTATCACAGAAATTAGAAGCATCAAGCGTATCTAAATAAATACCAGTATCATAATATGTATTTAATCCAACAATAATAGAATCTCCCTTACAAATCGATAATACATTAGATGTTGCTTGTCCAACTAATTCAATATCATAAAAGAAATAATAAAAACCAGTATTATTTGCTGTTGAACCTGTTAATGAAGCTAATGAACCAAAATTATATGGGTAATTTACATTCGTATTACTTCTAAACAATCCAATCTGATTTGGATTATCTACACCAAGCTCATAATCTGTCCCTACTTCCATATTAAAGTCTAAAGTTATTCTTTGAGGACCAGGCACAACAGATTGTGTTGAACTCTCAATTATAGTACCATTATCATCTGATAGTTCAAATGTTACAATTCCAAAATCTTCAGAATAAATTAAAGCAGAAGCTATAGTAGATGGAGAATAACAATCAAATACTAATCTTCTATCAAAAGCAAAATACCCCCCAGGGGCTGAAGCACTATCAGGAATCCCTCCAAAAATTACTGGATAGCTAGCTGATAAAACATTTAAATTTGTTGTAACTGTACTGTCACAGCCATTAGTTGCAGTTAAAATATCTATATAAGTTCCTGAACTTGTATACATATTATTACCTACCATATAAAAATCCCCATAACATATAGTACTATTGTTAGTACTAGAGCCTCCTGAAATAGTATCAACAATAAGATTTGTATATACAATACTATCGCAACCAAAAGAAGTCTGTAAAGAATCTATGTATGTTCCTGTTGAATCATATAAATTATTACCAAAAACATAAACCTCACCTAGACATACAGTTTGGTTATTTTGATAAGAAACAACTGGATTAACTGTTAAGTTAGTTAATACTAAACTATCACAGCCAGATACAGATATCATACTATCAACATATAAACCTGTACTAGTATAAACACTTGTTCCAATTGTAATACTATCTCCCTGACATATTGAATATTCAGTAGGTGTACTTGAAGCACGAATTTCTATATTATAGAAGAAATAGTAGTAATCACCAAATTGCGATGCACTAGATTGAGTAATAGAAGCTAATGAACCAAAATTATAAGGAAAACTTACACCTTGATTATTTCTCCATAACCCTTCAAAACCTGATGCTGCAGAGACTCCTAATTCGTAATCAGTTCCAGCTGGCATATCAAAATTTAAAGTAACAAAATTAGCACCATCAGCTAAAGCATATATTGTATCTGCTAAAGCGACACCATTATTATCTCTTAACTCAAACTCATAAATTGAATTTCCATCAGAATAAACTGTTGCAGAAACAATCTCTGAAGGCACGTAACAATCAAATAATAAATGTTGATCTCCAGTATAATAACCTCCACCACCAACAGTGTTGTCCTCTATTCCACCAAAGACAGAATTATATTGTGAAAAGATACTAATCTCAGTTATTACAATACTATCACAACCAATAGAAGAAATTAATGAATCAACATATATTCCAGCTAAATTATATACGTTAGATCCTACTGCTATACTATCTCCAGGACAAATACTGTAAAACAGATTCACTGGAGTCTGTACAGTAAGATCTGTTGTAATGATACTATCGCATCCTGCTATATTAGTTAACGTATCATAATACATTCCTGATAAATAATAAATACTATTACCTACATATATACTATCTCCATCACATACAATTATATCAATATTTGTAAAAGAAGCAGAGAATGGAAGGATATAAAGATTTGTAGTAATAATACTATCACAACCTAAGAAATTAACTAAAGTATCACTATACACTCCAGTGGAATCATACATGTTTCCATTAACAGTAATTGACAAACCATTACAAATAGTATCATAAGATGTACTGTATGTTGGAGATATTGAATGAGAACCTAAAAAATTCCATGTATCCACATTAAATACAATCCATTGAGAATTTAAAGGATCAGTTCCTGCAGCATTTGTCCAGCTTGTATCTCCCATCATCACATTACATTTTCTAACTAAAGTATGATCTCTAGTTCCTGTATTAACTCCAGCAACATCCCATCCTTGTCCTGGATTTCCATTCCAATCTCCAATCCAATCTAAAACTACATATAATCCACTATCAGGATGAGTAGGTGTTAATGGCTCATCTCCATAAACAAGTGCCATTCCATCGTTTCCATTACTTAGATCTGTTGAGTTCATATCCGCTGCAACTTGTATTGTATTATCAGCATTTGGATGAGCAACAATATATACATCATTAGGCAGTATAACAGCTCCAGAATCAAAATTATGCCAAGTCTCATAAATACCAATATCTGTAGGGTTTCCATTTACTCTTGCAAATGCATAATCTATTAAATCAACAGTGTCAGAGCTAGGATTATATATTTCAAAATACCTATTTGAAGTACCTGTACTACCCTCAGCATATTCAGAAATAAATAGATTAGCAATAATTGAAGCATAATTACATGAACCATTATCAATAGTTGAAGTTGGATCATAATTTAATGCTGTAGAATCTGTACATCCAGTACAGCTAGCATTCCATAAAGGATTTGAAGGGTCATTAGGCATTATTAATATTTCAAATGAACCTAAAGACAAAGAAAGAGTATCATCTAAAAACTGTACAACAGTATGAGTAAGAAAATTATATATATATGCTTGTTGACATACTCCACAACTATCTAATACTGATGAGCCATTAGCAATCCCATTACAATCAGGATATATACAAGAACCATCATCAATAGTAGCTAGAGAATCATAATTAGATGCTAATGAATCAGTACAACCTAAAGTAGGAGGTAAATTAGCAATTATAACACCCTTCATTCCATTTGTTACATGAGGTTGACAAACATAATAATATGTTTGATTAATACTAGGAATAAAAGTACCTGTAGATCCATAAGAAATATTAAAACCACCATTAGACATAGTTCCATTACTTATGTATGTTGACTGACTAACTTCAACGGCATTATGAGAAGGACCCATAATTAAAGTAACAGTATCTCCAATATTTACAACTAAAGTATCAGGAGAAAAATACATTCCTGGAGTTGTAATAGTTTGTGAATTTGTATTATAAGATAAAGATAATAATACAGCTAAAATAAGATAGATTTTTTTCATGATTTGATAAAATTAAATTTATGCAAATATACCAAAGATTTATATTTATTATAGAAATAGCGAGTATCTTGCATTCAGTATTTTTAGACGATATTAAATCAACAAGCATTCGAAAAATTAATACAATAAAAATCTTAAATTAAATAAGTGATTTTATCTTATTAGCTAACGCTACAGCGAAGTCATTATGCTGATTTGCATCCCAATGAATTCCATCAATTTTATTAATATGAACAATTTGAGCAGCATCTAAAAAATGAATACCTAATTCTACAGATATAGCTTTATATAACTTTGCTAAAGAAACAGCTTTAAAATTTGTATTAATAAAACTATCTAAAATAATATCTGAATCTTCTTGAATATGAGTTGGAGATACTAGTAGTAATGATTTACTATTAAAGCATTCATTAGAAATAATAGTTTTACAAACAAGCTTCATGTCTTCTGCAATCTCAATAGCAGATCGATTAAAATTAGTTTTAAGATCATTAGTTCCTAGCATAACTACTATTAAATCTAATGGATAATGACTTTCAATAATGCCAGTAAGTAAATCTAACGAGTTTCTGTTTTTTCTAAAGTATCCTAATTTATGTTCTTCTCTTTCATCAATATTTGTAGTTCTACCATTAAGCCCCTCTTCAATAATATAAAAATCATCTTCTAAACAGTTTTGTAAAACACCTGTCCATCTAATATTACGAGAAAATCTTGTTTTTGTTGCAGGGTCGTAACCCCATGTATTTGAATCTCCAAAGCAAAGTATACTTTTCATGTCAATATATTTTATAGACTATTCTTTGTAACCCAGTATCTAAATCCAATAATTATTTTTTGAAAACTATTAAGATTTGAAATATCTTTATTAATAAAAGATGGTAAAAAGATCTTATTAAATTTAGCTAAAAAAACAAATAAAAATTTCATCTATTTAATTTACCCCTTCCTCTACAATATTACCTAATTTATCCCATTTTATATATGGACCTTTAGCTATACCATTTTTAAATGTTTGCATATTTTTTTGTTGACCATTCTTATAAAAAAACTTTGCCTTACCATTCTTTCTTCCATCTTTAAATTGTATTTCAAAAAGCATGATATCATCCTCATAATGACAACTCAAGCCAGTAAACAAACTATCATTAAGAAAATATCTTTGACTACCATCAACTTTTAAGTTTTCAGGAAAAACTCTTAAAATATCAACTGGACCATAAGAAAATGTATTATTTAAAATTTCTTGTTCAGTATACTCAGAATCATTACTATTAGAGTCAACAACAATTTGTGAAGAAATCTCTTTATTATTTTCTTTCAAATTATCATTATTATTCTGATTACATGACATGTAAAAAAAACTTACAAAAACAATTACAGAAATATTTTTTATCATTTTAAATTATGGTTTTAATTAAAAAAATTTATTACAAAATTAACTTTTTATTAAATAATGATTCTTTTATCTACTTTTCCATTATCATAGATGTAAAGTAAGGGTTGATTGTTTTTGGTTAGATTTTTTTAGTTTTTTAATTAACAATAAATTCTTTTGTTATAACATTATCATCAACAATTAAAGAAATAAAATACAGGCCAGCTTTTAATTCACTAACATTTATTTCCTCAATAATATTCAAAGAAGAATAATTATTGTTAATTCTAGATTGAGAAACTATTGCGCCAAGCTCATTATATATTAACCATCCATAATCTTGTGATGTGTTTAAATTAAAAGAAAGATTTAATTTATCATTAGTTGGATTAGGAAAAATATTCATTTCCAAATTATCTACTAAATTATCATCTGAAGATAGTAATACGTTAGGAGATGTTAAATTTATTTGATAAATACCATTTCCAAAAGTTGCTATCACTAATAATCCGTCTGATGATCTATACTTGATATCCTCAACAATAGTTGCACCAAATTCTTGAGCACCAATTTGTTGCCAAACAGTATTTTCTCCAGCTAACTCCCTTGTTCCAAAAAGACCTACAGTAGTTCCTACAAGATAAAGAGTGTCATTATCAAATGGAATTATAGCAGCAGTACGACAAGAAGGCCCATTTCCAGATCCAGAAGGGTTTTGTTCTAAATTACCAGCAATTTTACTCCATGATTGTCCACCATCTAAACTATGAAATAAGGAATAAACACTATAATTTGAATACACACAAATAATCTCATCAGCATTAGAGGGATTAATAGCAATATCATGAGTATATGAATTTGTGCCAGTCGGAGGACCTGCTAATATGTTTTTACTAGGATCTCCAATATGCGCATCATCAATTCTAAACATATATTTTGATGTAGTTCCATAGTAAACAATATTTGGTGGATTTACAGAAGTAGAAATTATTGAAATTTGCATTTGGGTTTGTAGAGAATCACTAAAATAATCCCAGCCAAAATCAGATTTTGAGTTTGAATTATTATACGGAATACTACTTAAAGAGTTATGTCTCCAAAGTTTATTTTTTTCTCCCCAATAAATAATGTTATCACTATTCTCATCCATAGCTAAAGGATTTTTCCACATATATTTTGTGCTATCACAAGAAGATGGATCCATTCTCTGAAAAGCCATTTGAGCTCCAGTATTATCTAATTTCATCTTATAAAGTTCTCCGTTTTGTATTGACATATAAAAATCTTCCTCATTATCTGCAATTCCTGCTAACATTCCATCTCCATTATAAGGCATTTCCCATGAAGCGTTAGAATTTGAAGAAAAAGTAACTCTATTTCCATTATCTTGCAAACCAGCATGCATGACTGTTGAATTTGGAACTTTACTTATTGTAGCTGTATATAATTGAGTAGTATTATATCCATTATTGAGTGAGATCCAGTCAACTGTATCTTTGAAAACATTTAATGTCTTATAGACTCCCCCATCATTTCCATTTATCATCACATCATCATTAGATGGTAGATATACAATCTCATGCTGATCGGGATGATGATTTTCATAAGACCCCCAATTTTGATGACCTGATTCTGAACCAGCCATATATCCCCCAATTATAGAAGTATTGTTTGGTGAAGTGAATCCATCAGTAGAACGCCATAAATTAGTACCACCTAATATTATAAGATTTGTATCAGTTGGGTGAACACTTACCAAAAGATCATAAGATCCTTGAGCATTAAAATTATCAAAAGGAGCAGGATTATTTGCCGGAATACTTTGAGAAAGATCGGTCCATTGACCACCTGCTCCTGAACCGTCTCCAGATAGATATTCATATTTCCATAATGATGTCCAGGTACTTCCACCAAAGAAAGTTTGAGAGAACTGTCCATAACCAGTAGTTTCAGCAGCAATAAAATATACTACATTTTCATTTGAAGGATTAATTCCTATCTCCACCCTACTGTATGCTGGAGAAAATGCTGGAGGAATAATATTTTTCCAAGTTTGTCCATCTGCTGATCTCCAGATTCCTTTATCAACACAATTACTAGAAATAGTTGCATATACTGTACCAGTTGTTGTTACTTCCACATCTGTATATTGATAATAATAAGTATTTGGCCCTCCTAATTGTTTAATCCAATTTATTCCTCCATCCTCTGTTTTATAGATATCACCTCTTGTAGCAGCATATACAACATCTAAACTATCATTACTTGGATCAGTCTTTAGACTAAATAAAAAATCAAAATCTCCATCCAGTAATGTAGGTGTATTTGAAGTTGTTATAGGAAGCGAATCCCAGGATAATCCACCATCAATAGATTTCCATATACCATTTCCATAGATAGATATATCTCCTAAATAAGAACCCCTATTCTCTCCGCTACCAAAATACCAGATATTTTCTTTCCCACTTCGCCTATCTTGTGTTAAACAACTAATTCTATGCTCTTGAGATGGGTCAGTTGTCATATTCCAAGATTGACCTCCATCAGATGAGCGAAACATACCTCCTGAGGCTCCACCAGCTAAAATTGTATTTTCATCCAAAACATCTAAACACATAGCTCTAGTTCTTCCACCAACATTATAGGGGCCTCTACTTACCCAATTATTCTTAGAGAAAGTAGTGGATTTTGGAAGAGTCTTAGAAAAGATTAATTCCTTTTGTCTCATATTCCTTGGAATCTTCCCAGTTATGGGATCTGCTAGACGTTGATTCTCCCATTCTACCCTTTCGACAGGGTTTACAGATGGGGAAAATGTAGAATTAACTTTTTTATTCTGACAAGAGAAAAAAAATATAAGACAGATTATTATAAACGTATAAATAAATTTCATAGAATTTTTTTATGTAAAAATATCATTTTATTTGATATATAAAAATCATTACGAAAAGTGTAAATTTGCATTCAATCTCTTTTTTAACATATGCAAGACACTACAATTTATAAGCCAAAAAATAAAGTTAGAATAGTTACAGCTGCTAGTCTTTTTGATGGTCATGATGCTGCAATTAATATTATGAGAAGAATAATTCAGTTTACTGGATGTGAAGTAATACATTTAGGTCATGATAGAAGTGTTGAGGAAGTAGTAAATTGTGCTATTGAAGAGGATGCAAACTCAATAGCAATAACCTCTTATCAAGGAGGACATATTGAATATTTAAAGTATATGTTTGATCTACTAAAAGAAAAAAATGCAGATCATATTAAAATATTTGCTGGAGGAGGGGGAACAATTCTTCCAAGTGAAATTAAAGAGTTAGAAGCTTACGGTATCACAAAAATATATCATCCAGATGATGGACGAAAAATGGGTTTACAAGGTATGATTAATGATCTAGTTAAACAATCAGATTTCACTTTAGGGAAAAAAATAAAAACTGATAATCTAATAGAAAAACTGAATAAAAAGGATACCAATACAATAGCTAGACTAATAACTGCCGTAGAAAATTATCCAAAACTTCACGTTGAAACATTATCATTAATTAAACAAGAAGCTAAAAAATCAGAGACTCCAGTATTAGGCATTACAGGAACAGGAGGTGCAGGGAAATCCTCTTTAGTTGATGAGTTAGTTAGAAGATTTATTTTAGATTTTTCAAATAAAGAAATTGCTATAATTTCAGTAGATCCTTCTAAAAGAAAAACCGGTGGTGCATTATTAGGTGATAGAATAAGAATGAATTCTATCAAATCTGATAGAGTTTATATGCGCTCTTTAGCTACTAGACAAGCAAACCTGGCACTATCAGCTCATGTAAATGATGCTATAACAATACTAAAAGCATCAAAATATGATTTAATTATACTTGAAACTTCAGGAATTGGTCAATCTGACACAGAAATTCTTGAACATTCAGATATTTCATTATATGTTATGACTCCAGAGTACGGAGCAGCAACTCAACTTGAGAAAATTGACATGTTAGACTTTGCAGATTTAATTTCAATAAATAAATTTGACAAAAATGGAAGCCTAGATGCTCTAAGAGATGTTCAAAAACAATACCAAAGAAATAATCAAAGATTTGAGGAAGCTACAAACTCAATGCCTGTATATGGGACAATAGCATCTCAATTTAATGATCCAGGTACAAATACTCTCTACACAGAGGTTATGAGAAAATTTAAAGAAAGAAATATTGGCAACTTTAATTCATCATTTAAAATTACAGATGAAATGTCAGAAAAAATATTTGTGATTCCATCTAAAAGAATAAGATACCTCTCTGAAATTGCTGAAAATAATAGAGCTTATGATAAGTGGGTATTGGAACAAAAAAATATAGCTCAAAATCTTTACTCTATTAATAATTCTCTCGACTTATTACACAATGCATCAAGTGAAATTAAAAATGAGTTAAAAAGTCTTTATGATCAACTATTAACTAATCTAGATCCTAAAAACAAACTACTAATTGATGGTTGGTCAGAGCTTAAAGCAAAATACAATCAAGAGTTTTTTAAGTATACTGTTAGATCAAAAGAATTATCCATAGCAACACATACTAAATCTTTATCTAGTACTGATATTCCTAAAATAAGTCTCCCAAAATATGAAGCATGGGGAGATTTACTTAATTGGCAATTACAAGAAAATGTTCCAGGGGAATTCCCTTTTGCAGCAGGACTATTCCCCTTTAAAAGAGAAGGTGAAGATCCAACTAGAATGTTTGCTGGAGAAGGGGGACCAGAAAGAACAAATACAAGATTTCACTATGTAAGTTTAGATATGGATGCTAAAAGACTATCCACTGCCTTTGATTCAGTTACTCTTTATGGTAATGATCCTGGAGATAGACTAGATATTTACGGTAAAATTGGTAATGCAGGAGTATCTATTTGTTGTCTTGATGATATGAAAAAATTATATTCTGGATTTGAACTTACAAATCCATTAACATCAGTTAGTATGACAATAAATGGGCCTGCTCCAATGCTATTGGCGTATTTTATGAATACTGCAATTGATCAAGAATGTGAAAAATATATAGTTTCTAATAATCTACAAGAAAAAGTAGAGAAAAAAATAGATAAAATTTATAAGGAAAAAGGTATTAATAGACCAAAATACCAAGGCAAAATCCCTAAAGGAAATAACGGCTTAGGGTTACTACTACTAGGTATAACTGGTGATAGACTACTTCCAAAAGAAGTATATGATAAAATAGCAAAAACTACTTTAAATCAAGTTAGAGGAACTGTACAAGCAGATATTCTAAAAGAAGATCAAGCTCAAAATACATGTATTTTTAGCACAGAATTTGCATTAAGAATGATGGGAGATGTTCAAGAGTTTTTTATCAATAAAGAAATAAGAAACTTCTATTCAGTTTCTATTTCAGGATATCACATTGCTGAAGCAGGTGCAAATCCAATATCACAGCTAGCATTTACACTTTCTAACGGATTTACATATGTGGAATATTATTTAAGTAGAGGAATGGATATTAATGAATTTGGACCTAACCTTTCATTTTTCTTTAGTAATGGAATTGATCCAGAATATTCTGTAATAGGTAGAGTTGCAAGAAAAGTTTGGGCAAAAGCAATGAAGTATAAATATGGTGCTAATAAAAGAGCACAAATGCTCAAATATCATATACAAACTTCAGGAAGATCTCTACATGCTCAAGAAATTGATTTTAATGATATTAGAACAACCCTACAAGCTCTTTATGCTATATATGACAATTGTAACTCTTTACATACAAATGCATATGATGAAGCAATTACTACACCAACTGAAGAGTCAGTAAGAAGAGCGATGGCAATTCAGTTAATTATTAATAAAGAACTTGGACTCACTAAAAACGAAAATCCTCTTCAAGGCTCATTTATCATTGAAGAGCTAACTGATCTAGTAGAGGAAGCAGTATTAACTGAATTTGATAGAATAACAGAAAGAGGTGGAGTCTTAGGGGCTATGGAGACTATGTACCAAAGAAGTAAGATACAAGAAGAATCTTTACAATATGAGACCCTAAAACATACTGGAGAGTTTCCAATAATTGGGGTCAATACATTTATAAATAAAAAAGGATCTCCAACAATTATTCCTAAAGAAGTTATTAGGGCAACTGAAAAAGAAAAAAAGTACCAAATAAGTATGCTTAAAGAATTACACATAGGAAACTCTGAAGATTCAACTAAGAAGTTAGATAAAGTGCAAAAAGCCGCTATAATGAATAAAAATATTTTTGAAGAATTAATGGACACAACTAAAACATGCTCTCTAGGAGAAATAACATCTAGTTTATTTGAAGTTGGTGGACAGTATAGAAGAAATATGTAACAAAAATGATGAAAAAAGCAATAAAAATATTACTACTACTAATCATTCCATTTTCATTAATAGGTCAAAATATTGATAATATTTTTGCTGAAAAAAAGGAAATTTATTTTTCGTTTAACATAAAGGATAAAAGCCAACTAGATAGATTATCTAAAATTATATCAATTGATCATAAAACAAATAAAAAAGATGCATATGCATATGCAAATAAGAAGCAGTTTACAAAATTTTTACAAAAAAAAATAGAATTTAAAATAATTGATAATAGCATAAGCTATAATAATATATCAAAAAATAATTGGGACTATTATCCAACATATGATCAATATGTTGATATGATGTATGCCTTTGCTGATTCTTTTCCTCAAATATGTAAAATTCATTCTTTAGGGACTTTAAATTCAGGAAGAGAGCTGCTAATTATTAATATTTCTGATAATGTATATCAAAAAGAAAATGAACCTTCTTTTCTATATACTTCTTCAATGCATGGTAATGAACTCACTGGCTATGTCTTGATGATAAGACTTATAGATGATATACTTAACAACTATAATTCAGACAGTTATATAACAGATTTAGTGAATGAAATAGACATATGGATAAATCCTCTAGCAAATCCTGATGGAGCGTATGCAGGTGGTAATAGCAATGTTTGGGGTGCTACAAGATCAAATGCGAATATGGTAGATTTAAACAGGAATTACCCTGACCCTCAAGATGGACCTCATCCTGATGGAAATAGCTGGCAAGATGAAACATTAATGTTTATGGGTTTATCTGATTCAATAGATTTTAACCTTTCGTCCAATCTACATACAGGTGCAGTAGTAGCAAATTATCCATGGGATACATGGATTCAACTAACTGCAGATGATAACTGGTGGCAGCATATATGTAATGAGTATGCAGATACTTGCCAATATTATGGGAACTCAAATTATTTTACTGGATTTGATGACGGAATAGTGAATGGATATGATTGGTATGAAGTGGACGGAGGAAGACAAGATTATATGAATTACTTTAAGCATTGTAGAGAATTTACTCTTGAACTATCTAATGACAAAACTCCAAATCCATTAGATTTGCCGTATTACTGGAATGCAAATAAGAATTCTTTCTATAATTTCATGGAACAATCATTATATGGATTAAGAGGGATAATAACTGATAGCATAACTGGTTTACCTTTAAAAGCAAAAGTTGAAATTATTGGACATGATGAAGATAGTTCTCATGTTTTCTCAAGTCTTCAAATAGGTAATTATCATAGATACATATATCAAGGGAGCTATCAATTTACATTTAGTAAATCAGGCTATCATACTAAAACTATAAATGCTTCAATTATAAATAACAACTTCACAATACAAGATGTTCAACTTGTACCAATAGGCTTTGTTAGTGTAAATAACATTAAAGAAAATAAGAAAATTATTAATTCAATAGATATTCTAGGTAAAAATAATAATAATAATAATAATAATATTATTAAGATAAACATTTTTAAAGATGGATCAATTAACAAAAAAATAATTATAGACTAAAAATGAAAAAATGAAAAAAATTATAATATTTATACTTTGCTTACCATTTTTGGTGATAGCACAAGATTCACAAAAAAGAAAGGATAAATTAAAACAACAAGGATCAAGTTTTGAAACAATACAAATTGGTAGTAATATGCCAAAGATTCGAAATCAACTTAAATCAGTAGATGGAAGTATGATATCAATTATGCCGGTAAAAGAAAAAAATGGGCTATTAGTGATTTTTACATCTAATACTTGTCCATTTGTTGTGATGTGGGAAGATAGATACAAACTAATCGAGAAATTAGCTAAGAAAAATAATTTAGATTTATTCTATGTTAATTCAAATTATAAAAAAAGAAATGGTGATGATTCATTTGAGGAAATGAAAAAGCATGCAAAAAAAATGAATTATCGATACCCATACGTTTTAGATGAGAAAAGCAAATTAGCTAATAAATTTGGAGCTAAAACAACACCTCACATCTTTCTATTCAGTAATAAAAATCAATTAGTCTATAAAGGGTCAATTGATGATAATTATAAAGATATAAACGCGGTAAAAGAATTCTATCTAAAAAATGCAATAACTCAGTTAGTGTCTAACAAAGAGGTAGAACCAAGTGAAACTAAAGCAGTAGGTTGCAGTATAAAAAGATATGTACCCTAATAAATTTATGATGTTGATATATTAACAGATTACAGGTATGAGAAGACTGATATATTCAACAAGTATTAATAGAAGATAATATTCTTCAGATAGCTCTAGAAAAAAAATAAGCTGATACTATTTCTCGGAAACTAAAAAAATATCAAACTCTATATCATCATATATAATTTTATCTCCAAGATCTTTAAAAATATTACCAGACTTATATTCAACGCCCCACTTTGTTCTATCAATAATTATTTTAGCAATAGCAGAAAAAGAATTTCCATTAACATTGATATCTGCAGTAAAAGAAACAGGATTTGTTATGCCCTTAATAGTCATATTAGCTATTATCTGATATTGATTGTTTTTTACTACCTGAATGCTAATGATTGATAATGAAGCTTCATCAAAACTTTCAACATCAAAAAAGTCTTCAGCCTTTAAATGATCTACAAGATATTGATTTTTTTTCTCAGATTCAATATCAGAACAAGTAATAGAATTCATATCTAAAATAAAATTACCACCTACAACCTTGCCGTGATCAAAAGTTAGATGTCCAGATTTTAAATTAATATTTCCAGTATGTGATCCTGTTGGCTTACTTCCAGTCCAAATTACAGTTGAACTCTTTTTATTTACTTTAACATTATTAGTATGAAAAGTGAAAGAAAACTGAATTAAAAATAAAAGTGAAAGTAATTTAGTAATGAGATTTTTTTGCATAAGAATATATTTTTGAGCAAATTTAGATAATTTTACGTTAATATAAATTATAGTGATAGAAATAAAAAAAATATTATTTGAAGACAGTGAGAATATGAAAAAATGTTTTTCAATTAGAAAAGAAGTATTTATAGAAGAACAAAGGTGTGACCCTAATGATGAATATGAGAATGAAGAAGAATCAATACATTTTCTACTCACAAAAGACAAAATTCCTTGCGCAACAGCAAGATACAGAGAAACAGATAAAGGAATTAAGATGGAGCGATTTGCTGTGTTAGAGTCTCAAAGAGGAAAAGGATATGGTTTAGAGATACTAAAAGCCATAATAGATGATGTTTCAGCTATAAAATGCGTAAAATATCTTCATGCCCAAGTACAAGTTGTAAAGTTTTACGAAAAAGTCGGCTTTAAAAAAATAGGAGGAGCATTTGATGAAGTAGGAATAATGCATTATAAAATGGTGTTAAATTAAAAAGTAAAATTTAAGATACATTTGCATAAAACAATTAATAAAGAAATTACAATGAAACAAATAATATATTTACTAATATCTTTAACTTTTTTTGCATGTTCAAATAATGAAAAAAAGCAAATGATATTTGGTGATCAAACTATAAATGAAGAAGGTAAAATAAATGGCTTAGAATTATTAGAAACACTTTTATTACAAGACTCTGCCCAAGTTAAAGTAGAAGCAGTAATTAATAGTATCTGTCAGAAAAAGGGGTGTTGGATGTATGTTAATTTAGCAGAAGAAGTAGAAATGCTTGTAAGATTTAAAGACTATGATTTCTTTGTACCAATGGATGCTTCTGGAAACATGGCAATTATTGAAGGGTTAGCAAAAGTTGATACATTATCAGTTGAATGGTTGAAACATCTTAAAGAAGATGCAATTCTACTCAAGAAGAAATTGATGATATAACTGAACCTAAAATAATATACAGTATCGCAGAGGCAACTGGAGTAATTATTTATTAATTAAAAAAATTGTTTAAAACACTATTTTATTTTCTTTTAGCATGTTTATTTTTCAGCTGTTCAACAAAAACTGAAGAATGTAAAAAAAATCAAATCAATCCAAATGGTGATAGTGAGCTAGCTTTAGTTATGCGTGCTCTATATAATAATACATTAAGTATTAAATCAGAATATATTAAAAATATAGACTCAATCTCAAATATTAAACTCAATCTTAATATTATTGAAGATTTTACATTAAACTATGAGGCTTTAAATCATGCAGAACCAACAGATCGCGATTTAAGAAACAACGATATCTACAAAGGTTTTGCAGACATATACATAAATTCATCTACAGAATTTCTTACTAATAAGTATTCCAAAGAAAATTATAACTTAATGGTTAATAATTGTATTAAATGTCATGAGCAATTTTGTTTAGGAACAATTGATAAGATAAGGAAACTTCATATTAGATAAATGAATCTTGAAATCATAATTACTGAAGATGGTTCAAGTTCAATTATAAATAAAGACATCAATGAATGTTACCATTCTACAAGCGGAGCTATTAATGAATCAGAACATATATACATAGAAAATGGCTTACTTGCGTGTGAAAAAAAGGAAATAAATACTCTTGAAATAGGATTTGGTACAGGATTAAATGCATTATTGACTCAAATAATATGTGATAAGAATAAAATTAATAACAATTATCATTCTATAGAAAACTTACAAATATCAACTACAAAGTATTTAGCTCTTAATTATTGCAAACAACTTAATATTAAAAATGATAATTTCATTAAAATGCATAGTTCATCTTGGGGAGAGAAAATCACTATTTCTAAATACTTTAGTTTACTAAAAATTAATATAGACCTGCAAACATTTCATCCAACAATTAAGTATGATCTTATATACTTTGATGCTTTCTCCCCAAAGAAACAACCAGAATTATGGACTTATGATATATTTAAAAAACTTTATAATAATTTAAATAAAAATGGGGTTCTTGTAACTTATTGTGCAAAAGGAGCTTTTAAAAGAATATTAAAGAAAGTAGGTTTTGAGGTTTTTTCTTTAAAAGGACCTATTGGAAAAAGAGAAATAACTCAAGCTATAAAAAGATAGAATCTAAGATATTCTTCATTCCCTTATAAGCTGAAAAAAAAAGTAGTGGCAAAAAACATGTGGCAATAATAATCACAGTATAACTACCATGTCTATAATTATTCCAGCCAATAGTGAAAAGCAGAGCATCTGCACCTATAATTATAGCAGTCACTGATAGCCATATAGCACCTTTAATAATTTTATCCTTATAAAGATCAGGTTTTTTTTCTGAATCCTTATCTTTTTTAAAATTAGCCATTAATATATTTTAAAACTTCTCTAACTGAACCATGTTTATTTAATAATTCTTTTGCTTTATCATAAGAATAGCTTGTCTTTTTCATAACCATTTTAGTTCCTCTATCTATTAGTTTAGTATTTGATAACTGCATATCAATCATCTTATTACCTAAAACTTTACCGAGCTTAATCATACTAGAAGTTGTAATCATATTTAAGACTAATTTTTGTGCAGTTCCTGCTTTCATTCTTGTACTTCCAGTAACAAATTCTGGTCCTACTATTACTTCAATAGGATAATCAGCAACTAAGCTTAATGGACTATCTAAATTACAAACTATGCAAGCAGTTGTAATGTTATTTTTTTGACATAGTTGTAGTGCACCTATAACATAGGGAGTAGTTCCTGAAGCTGCAATACCAACTACAACATCATTAATATTTATATTAAATTCTTTTAAATCATTCCATCCAAGATTTGGATCATCCTCAGCAAATTCTACTGCTTTTCTAATTGCACTATCACCTCCAGCAATTATTCCAATGACTAACTCATTGGAGACGCCAAAAGTTGGAGGACACTCAGATGCATCAAGTATTCCTAATCTACCAGAAGTGCCTGCTCCAATATAGAATAATCTTCCACCAATATTAATTTTTTGAACTATTATATCAACTAAAATAGAAATTTCCTTAATACTACCTTTTATAATAGAGGGTACAGTCTTGTCTTCTTTATTTATATTATTTAATAACTCTTCTGTACTCATCTTCTCTAAAGAATTATAATGAGAATCAGATTCTGTTATTTTATTCATAAATAGTTAGTAGAGCTCAGGAAATTTTATAGGATCAACCTCATTCATCATCTTATATGCTTTTTCAAAAACATCCTCAATAGAAGGTTTACTAAAATAATCACCATCTTTACCATAAGCGCATCTATGAGCTTTAGCAGCAAGAGTCTGGGGCTCACTATCTAAATGGAAAAATGCTTTCTGATCCTCAATAATATTTTGTAAAATATAAGCACTAGCTCCTCCTGGAACATCTTCATCTACTACAAGCAATCTATTTGTTTTCTTAACACTCTCAACAATCATACTATTTATATCAAGAGGAACCAAAGTTTGAACATCTATCACCTCAATGCTAATATTTGACTCTTTTAATTGTTTTGCCGCTTCAGTAACAATTCTCCATGTTGATCCATAAGTAACAATCGTAATATCATTACCAGACATAGTTACTTCAGGGATACCTAAAGGTGTTCTAAATTCACCCATATTACTAGGTAGTTGTTCTTTTACTCTATAGCTATTTAAACACTCAATAACCATTGCAGGTTCATTTGCAGCCATTAGCGTATTATAAAAACCAGCAGCTTTAGTCATATTTCTTGGGACACATAAATTAACACCTCTTGTTCCATGTATAACCATACCCATTGGAGAACCTGAATGCCAAATACCTTCTAACCTATGACCTCTAGTTCTGATAATTACAGGAGAGATTTGTCCACCATGAGTTCTATAATGCAAAGTTGCAATATCATCAGCCATTGTTTGAAAAGCATATAAAAGATAATCTAAATATTGCATTTCAGCAATTGGACGTAGACCTCTAAGAGAAAGCCCTATACCTTGACCTAAAATTGTTGTTTCTCTAATACCAGTATCAGCAACTCTTGTTTCTCCATATTTTTCTTGTAAACCTTCAACACCTTGATTTACACCACCAATCTTTCCAACATCTTCTCCAAAAATCATTGCTTCAGGAATATTACTAAACATTTTATCAAAATTATCTCTAAGAATAATTCTACCATCAACTTCTTCAGTATTATTTTTAAATTCTGGAAGAACTTCCTTTATTTTTCTTGCAGAAAATTTAGTTTCATTATATAAATTTGTGTTATATCTATTAAAATTTTCTGATTTAATTCTATTTAAAAAATCAACTAAATCAGATTTATTTATATCTTTATTATTAGCAATACGTACTAAAACTTTTCTAGCAACTGACAAAAAATCTCTTCTAAAAAGACCAAAAGATGAAGCTTGTTTTAAATTAGATATCCATCCATCTAATTCCTCTATATCACATTCCTTAGAAATTTTATTTAAGATTAATAAAAGCTCATCAAGTTCAGCTTTTAATGGGTTTTGATATTCTAACCATGCTTCTTTTTTAGATTGCTTAACAGAATCTTTAACTTTCTTATTTATATCATTTAATTCTTCTTGAGTAGCAATATTATTACTAACAATCCATCTTGAAAATTGCAAAAGACAATCATAATCTTTTTCCCACTGAAGTCTTTCTTTAGTTTTATATCTTTCATGAGAACCAGATGTTGAATGACCAGTAGGTTGGGTCATGTCAATTACATGAATTATTGATGGAATATGTTTTTCTCTTGCTAATTTCTCAGCTCTTTCATAAGTATCTACCAATGAAGGATAATCCCAGCCTTTAACCTTAAAAATTTCAAAACCTTCACCTTTTTCATCTCTTTGAAAGCCTTTTAAAACTTCTGAAACATCCGATTTAGTCATTTGATACTCATTTCCAACTGAAATTCCATAACCATCATCCCATACCGATATAATTGCAGGAACCTGAAGAACCCCAATTGCATTAACTGCTTCAAAGAAATGACCCTCAGCACATGAAGAATTTCCAATTGTACCAAAAGCAATCTCAGAACCATTATTAGAAAATGATTTTTTATGAGATAAATCTTTATTATTTCTATATACTTTTGATGCTTGAGCTAAACCAACTAGGCGAGGAAAATTAGAAGCTAAACAAGCCATGTCAGATGTAGAATTTTTTTGTTTCATTAAATCTTTCCATGTTCCATCATTATTTAAAAAACGAGAGCCAAAATGATTCATCATTTGTCTAGATCCAGAACTAGGTTCAGCAGATAATTCAGGATTTCCATATAAATGTGCAAACATCTGTTTAGTAGTTAATTCACCTATACACATCATTAATGTTTGATCTCTATAGTATCCTGCTCTAAAATCTCCATCTTTAAAAACTTTTGCAAGAGCAATTTGAGCTAATTCTTTACCATCACCAAAAATTCCAAAACTTCCTTTTCCAGATAAAACATCTCTTCTTCCTAATAAAGAAGATTCACGCACCTCATTTATTAATCGAAAATCTGATAGAATAACAGCTTTAAAATCATCTTTCGATAGCTGATTAACATCTGTAACTTTTTTACTCATTGTAATATATTTTTTATAAAAATGTATCTGCAAAATTAATTAATATTTATTTAAATATATATATTTTCAAACTTAGAAAAACATGAAAAAAAATTAACTATAAAAAATTCAATTTTATAGAAAAGATTATTAATTTTGCACCCCCTCAATAATGAGGAATAACCACAGAGTTGGTTTAACCAAATTAAATATAAATGGCAACACGAATTAGATTACAAAGGCACGGAAGAAAAGGAAAACCTATTTATCATATTGTTATAGCTGATCAAAGATCACCAAGAGATGGTAGATTTATTGAAAAACTAGGATTATATAATCCTAATTTAAATCCAGCAATTATTGACATAAATTTTGATAAAACAGTTGAATGGGTAATGAAAGGAGCACAACCCTCAGATACTGTTAAAGCTATATTATCATATAAAGGAGTTTATATGAAAAAACATCTATTAACTGGTGTGGCTAAAGGTGCATTTGATGAAGAAGAAGCCCAAAAAAGATTTAATACATGGATGGATGAAAAAGAAGAAAAGATTACTGATAAAAAATCAAATCTTGAGAAAGAACAAACAGCTGAGTTAAAAGCCAAATTAGATGCAGAAAAACTATACAATACTGAAAAAGCAAAAGCTATTCAACAAAAACATAATGAATTAGCATCTAAAGCTACTTCTGAAGAAGCTCCTGCTACTGAAGAAGCTCCTGCTGCTGAGGAAGCTCCTGCTACTGAAGAAACTCCTGCTGCTGAAGAAACTCCTGCTGCTGAAGAAACTGCTGCTGCTGAAGAAACTGCTGCTGCTGAGGAAGCTCCTGCAGCTGAGGAAGCTCCTGCTGCTGAAGAAACTCCTGCTACTGAAGAAACTACTGCTGCTGAAGAAACTCCTGCTGCTGAAGAAACTCCTGCTGCTGAAGAAACTCCTGCTGCTGAAGAAGCTCCTGCTGTTGAAGAAACTCCTGCTGCTGAAGAAACTCCTGCTACTGAAGAAACTCCTGCTGCTGAAGAAACTCCTGCTGCTGAAGAAGCTCCTGCTACTGAAGAAACTCCTGCTACTGAAGAAGCTCCTGCTACTGAAGAAACTCCTGCTGCTGAAGAAGCTCCTGCTGCTGAAGAAACTCCTGCTGTTGAAGAAGCTCCTGCTACTGAAGAAACTCCTGCTGCTGAAGAAGCTCCTGCTGCTGAGGAATCAAAAAAAGAGAAAAAAGAAGAATCTTAATTATAAAAAATGCAAAATAAAGATTGCTTCTTAGTAGGAACAGTTTTTAAATTACACGGATACAAAGGGGATGTAAATATCTATAATGATGATGACATCCCTTTTAATTTTTCTTCTATTAAATATTTTTTAATTAACTTAGATAATAATCTAATACCATTTTTTGTAGATAGAGTTAGGTCAACTAAACCAAATATTATACTTGTAAAGTTTAAAGATATAAATTCAGAAAAAGAAGCTAAAAAAATACTTAAAAAAGCAGTGTTTTTACCAAATGAACTTTCACTAGTAGAAAACAACAATGGATTTACAGAGAAGCAACTTTTAGGTTTTACAATAATAGATATCAAAATGGGAGAATTAGGGAAAATCACATATATTAATTCACAAACTGCTCAACAATTAATTTATGTAAATAAGGATGGAAAAGAATTCTGTTTTCCTAAGCATGAACAATTTATAAAGAAAATAGATGTTAAAGAAAAAATAATGGAAGTAGAAATTTCTAAAGAATTATTAGACTTAAACTAATTCTTTATATAATAAATAAACCATAGTTTATAGTACAGTAAATCTCCATCTTAAGATTATTTTAAATCGCTATATTCCTCAATAAAATTTACCCCATTTTCTTCTAATTCTTTTAAAATAGGAATATAAATATCTTTACTTGTAGGTATTTTGACGCCAACAGATTTAATAGAACCATTTAAAATTAACTTGACTGAAATGGCAACAGGTAAACCAACAGTTTTTGCCATCGCAGTATTTCTTTGATTATCTCCGTATACAATTAATGAAGAATTTAATCTTTTAAACTTGTCATTTATAGAGAATTTAAACTGATGTTGCATTACAATCATATCTTTATCATTATCTTCTAATGATAATTTTTTTTCTGTAATTAATTGTAAAAATTGAGCTGGTGTAGCTGAATCTAAACCTAAAATATCATTTGAAAAAATCCCAAGCCATTCAATTTTTTTAAACTCATCAGAGTTTTTAGCAATAGATAGGTAACTACATAAATTTTCTGCTAATGACAGATTATCATTCTTTGGTAAGAATAGTTTAGTAAAATCACTACACTTCATAGGTTCAGAATTAGTAATCTTATATTCATCAGAAGTCATGCCAAGTTGAACAAAAATATCCCATGCTTTACAAAACCCCTTTTTTCTTAGTGTTCCTCTAAAAATAGTAGAAATATTGTCTAGTCCGTATGATTCGCGATATGACAATGAATCTCGATTAGCATATGCTTCAAATTCACCTTCATTAAGAATATTGACAATTTCAGTTCTTTTAAATAGTTTATTATATGGAATATATTTATAATTTTTATCTAAGAGATACTGAGCAGTTCCTTGACCAGCAAGAACAACATTTCTAGGATTCCAAGTAAACTTATAATTCCAAGGATTATTATCAAAATTAGGATGAATCAGTCCACCACAGAACGATTTAAAAGATATTATGTTAGCACCTAAAGATTTCAAATCATCAATTACTTTCATTGCAGACATATGATCAATTCCAGGATCAAGACCTATCTCATTTAATAAAATAATCCCATTTTCTTTTGCAAGATTATCTAATTCATATATTTCTTTTGAAACATAAGAGGCTGTAACTAAATTTTTTTTAAAACTTATACAGGCCTTAGCAACCAGAAGATGCATACTTGCTGGTAACATTGATACAACAATATCTGCTCTATCTATTTCTTGATTTCTTTGATTAACATCATTAATATCAAAAGATATTGGTCTAGAATTAATATGATTTTTAGCAGATTTTAATGCATGATCTATATTATAATCAGCAATTGTAATATTCCAATTACTATTTACACTCTCATTTAAAAGATAATCAATTAAAGTCACTGCAGATTTTCCAGAACCAATAACAAGAATTTTTTTCATTTTTAGAATTATTTTTTAAGCCGCTAATTTATTGTTTTATTCTAAACCATCAAAAAGATGTCATAAACTAATAGGGTAATAAATTATAAAATATAACTTTGTATGCTCTTAAACAAATAAGACAAATTATGACCGAAACAGGAAAGAGAGCAGAGAATGCTACCATATCTGATTTAGGAATAAAAAACTCTACAGCACATTGGAATCTCACTCCAAGTGAATTAATAGCAATCTCGTTAAAAGAAGGACAAGCAAAATTAACTTCACAAAAGGCGATTACAATAAATACTGGTAAATTCACAGGTAGATCCCCTATGGATCGATTTATTGTAAAGGATAAGATAACTAATAATACTGTTTGGTGGGGGAAGACAAACCTTGAATTTAATGAACATGATTTTGATATTTTATTTAAGAAAGTAGTTAGTTATTTAACTAATAAAGAAATTTATGTTAGAGATGTTTATGCTTGTGCAGATGAAAAATACAAACTAAATATTCGTGTCGTTAATGAATATGCATGGAGTAATCTATTTGCTTATAATATGTTTTTAAGACCAGATGATAAAGAAATAAATAGATTTTCTCATGAATGGCTAATATTAAATGCTCCAGGATTTCTAGCAGATCCAAAAACTGATGGAACAAGACAGGAAAACTTTGCAATCTTAAATTTTACAAAAAAAATAATACTTATTGGAGGAACTGGATATACTGGAGAAATTAAGAAAGGGATTTTTTCAGCATTAAATTTTATTCTTCCAGTTGAGTATAATGTGTTACCTATGCATTGTAGTGCTAATATAGGTAAGAAAAATGATACCTCAATTTTTTTCGGATTATCAGGCACAGGGAAAACTACTTTATCAGCAGATCCAACAAGACATCTTATTGGTGATGATGAACATGGTTGGGATGGTGATACAGTCTTTAATTTTGAAGGAGGGTGTTATGCAAAATGTATTGATTTATCACAAGAGAAAGAACCAGATATATATTCTGCTATCAAAGAAGGGGCACTTTTAGAAAATATTTCTTTTTTTAAAGGAACTAACAAAGTAAATTATGAAGACACAACAATCACTGAAAATACAAGAGTCTCATACCCTATTGAACATATTAAAAACATTGCAATTCCTTCGCTAGGTAAAAACATAAAAAACATCTTCTTTTTAACTGCTGATGCTTTTGGGGTATTACCACCAGTATCTAAATTAACAAAGGGACAAGCTATGTACCATTTTATATCTGGATATACTGCAAAAGTTGCAGGAACTGAAGCTGGAATTACAGAACCTCAAACAACATTTTCTGCTTGCTTCGGCGCTCCATTTATGCCACTTCATCCAACAAAATATGCTGAAATGCTAGGGGAAAAAATAACAAATCATAATGTAAATGTATGGCTAATAAATACAGGTTGGTCTGGAGGTGAATATGGAATTGGAGAGAGAATTTCATTAAAATATACAAGAGCAATGATTACTGCTATTTTAGATAATGAAATGGAAGATGTAAAATATGTGAAACACAAAGTATTTGGTTTAAATATGCCAACTTCATGTCCTAATGTACCTAAAGATATTCTAAGCCCAATAAATACTTGGGAAGATCAATTAGAGTACATTAAGAAAGCTAATGAGTTAGCAGATGCCTTTAATAAAAACTTTGAGCAGTTTGCTAAAAATGCAAATGATGAAATTCTTAGTGCAGCACCTAAAAAACATCTGTAAATATTTTTAGCTTACGAATTATAGTGTTTTCAATTTTTTAATATATGCAATTATTCTTTTGTGATAACTTTGATAATGAAATAAAACTTTCTAATGAAGAGAGCAGACATGCCATTAAAGTTTTGCGAAAAGATATTGGAGATAAAATGTATTTTACAAATGGAAAAGGGCTATTTGTGACTGGAGAAATTATAAGTATTAATAAACTTCAAGCAATAGTTAAAATTTTATCAAAAGAAAGAAAACTAAAATCTCATAACTACATATTACATGTTGGAATTGCACCTACTAAAAATATAGATAGGTTTGAATGGTTTCTAGAAAAAGCAACTGAAATAGGCATTGACGAAATTACTCCAATTATTTGTGAACGTTCAGAACGAAAAGTGATAAAACTAGAAAGATGTAAAAGAATACTTAAATCTGCAATGAAGCAATCACTAAAATTTCACCTACCAAAAATCAATAATCCAACTAAATTTAGAGAACTAATAACAGATAAAAATTACAGCAATAAATATATTGCACATTGCAATCAAGAAAATACTGTTTATCTTAAAAATCAAAAAGTATCTGAGGATACATTAATATTGATTGGTCCTGAAGGTGATTTTTCAATGTCCGAAACCAATTATGCAATAGAAAATAATTTTAAAGAAATTAGTTTAGGTAAGGATAGATATAGAACTGAAACAGCTGGAGTAATAAGTACCCATATAATTAACTTAAGAAATTAGATGAAAAAAACTTTAATCATACTAGCTTTTCTTCCATTATTGTGTTTAGGACAAAATACATATAAAATCGCAATCTTAAAATATAATGGTGGCGGAGATTGGTATGCAAATCCAACAGCTCTTCTAAATTTAATTGAATTTTCAAATCAAAACATAGGAACTAATATTATAGAAAGTATAGAAGTAGTTGAAGTTGGAAGTCCAGAAATATTTAATTATCCATTTCTACATATGACTGGACATGGAAATATTAATTTCAATTTACAAGAAGTAAAAAATCTTAATAAATATTTAATTGGTGGTGGGTTCCTTCATGTAGATGATAATTATGGAATGGATGTTTATTTTAGAGAAGAGATAAAAAAAGTTTTTCCAGAAATAGAATTAAAGGAAATATCAGAACAACATAAAATCTTTAATCAAACTTATAAATTCACAAATGGATTACCAAAAATCCATATCCATGATGCTAAACCAGCTCAAGCATTTGGAATATTTTATAATGAACGATTAGTTTGCTTATATACTTATGAATCAGATCTAAGTGATGGATGGGAGGATCCTGAAGTGCATAATGATAGCTATGAAACTAGAATAAAAGCTTTAAAAATGGGCTCTAATATAATCGAATATGTCTTTAAAGGTAAAGATTAAAGCAATTCATCATCAATATTAAGATCAGAAATAAATTCTATTGATTTTTCAATATCATCTCGCATTAATCTATCTTTATCAAGAAAATCTACCTTATCTCTATAAATATTTAAGATTGATTCAATAAAATTAGATGATTTTATATTTCTAAATGCTAAAGCTTGAGTAGCATTCATTAATTCAATTGCAAGAATACTTTCAGTATTTTTAACAACTTTATATAATTTAGTCGCTGCATTTGCTCCCATACTAACATGATCTTCTTGTCCATTTGATGACACAATACTATCAACAGATGCTGGAGTACATAACTGCTTGTTTTGACTAACAATACTTGCAGCTGTATATTGTGGAATCATCATGCCTGAATTAAGCCCTGGATTTGATACTAAAAAGGCTGGTAATCCTCTTTTTCCTGATATAAGCTGAAATATTCTTCTTTCAGAAATTGATCCCAATTCAGACATAGCTATTGCTAAATAATCTAAAGCCATCGACAAAGGCTGGCCATGAAAGTTACCTCCAGAAATTATTTTATCTTCTTTAAAAAAGATAGTAGGATTATCAGTGACTGAATTTATCTCAGTAGTAAAAATATCGAAAACATGAGAAATTACACCCTTGGTAGCACCATGAACTTGAGGAATACATCTAAAAGAATACGGGTCTTGAACATGTTCCTTGTCTTGATTTTGAATTTCACTCTCAAATAAAAATTCTCTTATGTTATCAGCTGTTTTTATTTGACCATTGTGTGGACGAACTGAATGAATTAATGGATCAAAACTCTCACTCCTAGCATCAAAAGCATCAATAGAAATACTTGCAATTAAATCAGAACAATATGAAAGTTTTTGAGCCCTAATTAAACACCAAACACCATAAGCTGACATAAATTGGGTTCCGTTTAATAAAGCAAGACCCTCCTTGGCTTGTAACTTGATAGGAGCCCAAGACATTTTTTTTAATAATTGCTTAGAGCCGTATCTTTTATACTTACCAACCTTATCTAAAAAATCAACTTCACCTAAACCTATCAGAGGAAGTGATAAATGTGCAAGTGGAGCTAAATCTCCAGAAGCTCCTAATGAACCTTGTTGATAAACAACAGGAAGAATATTATTATTAAACATCTCTATAAGACGATTAATAGTTTCGAATTGAACTCCAGAATGACCTAGAGATAGTGACTGGACTTTTAAAAGTAACATTATTTTAACAAGCTTCTTAGGCACCTCATCTCCAGTTCCACATGCATGTGAGACAACTAAATTAAATTGTAATTTACTTAGTTGATCTTCATTAATTGCATGATTACAGAGAGAACCAAATCCAGTATTTATACCATAAATTGGTTTATTAGATTTTTGAATCTTTCTATCAAGATATTCTTTGTTGAGTTTGACTTTTTTCTTAGCAGAAGTACTTAAAACTATATTTGTATCTTCTCTTAAAATATCCGAAATATGAGAAATAGATAATGGAATATCTCCAATTTTAAAAATTTTCATCTAAGATATTTTTTTTATGAATTGAGGAAGAGTCAAATTATTTTGTTCACCAGTATTCATATTTTTAATAGTTAATGTATCTGATTCTATTTCATCTTCTCCAATCATTATTACAAATTGAACTCCTTTATTATCTGCATAAGCCATTTGTTTTTTAATTTTTACTGAAGAAGGATACAGTTCAGCACTAATATTATTATCTCTTAATTCTTTTAGTAATGTAAGACAATATAGGGATTCCTTTTCACCAAAATTTACAAACATAACTTTAGTAAAAATATCAATATTTTTAGGAAATAAATCAAGTTCTTCCATTACTAAATAGATCCGATCAATACCAAAAGAAATACCAACACCAGATATGTCATTTAATCCAAAAACACTTGTTAAATCATCATACCTACCTCCTCCAGCTATACTACCAATATTTAGATCCTTAGATTTAACTTCAAGTATAGATCCTGTATAATAATCTAAACCTCTAGCAAGAGAGATGTCAAACTTTAATTCAGAATTTTTTAAATTTAAATTTTGAATGTTTTTCATTATAAATCTAAGCTCTTGAACTCCTAATATACCTAACTTAGAGTCACCTAAAAGTTCAGTTAACTTATCAATATCAGTAATATTTAAGAATTTATTAAGAAGATTTAATTTATTCTTTTGGACTCCAATTTTAATTAATTCTTCTTCTACTTTCTGCAAACCAATCTTATCAATTTTATCAAGAATAATTACAAAATCATCAAAAAATTCAGATGCAGACATCATCTCTATCATAGCTGCAAGAATTTTTCTATTATTAATTAATACTTTAATATTAGGAACTCTTAAATCAGTAAAAATATCATCGCAAAGTTGAATTAGTTCAATTTCATTTAATAATGATTTAGAACCTATTACATCTGCATCGCATTGATAAAATTCTCTAAACCTACCTTTTTGAGGACGATCTGCTCTCCAAACATTCTGCATTTGATAACGCTTGAATGGAAATGTGATTTTATTTTTATTATTAACGACAAATCTTGCAAATGGAACAGTTAAATCATACCTAAGAGCTTTTTCAGATATTTCTTTAGCTAGTAACTTAGAGGTTGTATTTTCATTAATATTAGATTTTGAAAGAAAATCACCAGAATTTAAAATCTTAAAAATTAAACGATCTCCCTCCTCTCCATATTTACCAGTCAAAGTATCTAGATTTTCCATTGCAGGCGTTTCTATTGGGGAATAGGCATAGCGCTCAAAATTAGATTTAACAATGTTGAAGATATAATTCCTCCTAAACATTATATTAGGAGTAAAATCACGTGTTCCTTTTGGTATTTGAACCTTTGCTTTCATAATACAAATATCGTAAAATATAATAGATAAATTTAGCTAGTTTTGCTTAATGAAAATCCTCTTAACTTTTATTTTTACTATTTTATTTGCTTGTAATATAAATAACACTAAAACGATTGAGACTATAAAGCAAGATCCCTCAGAGATTAATGCTATAAAAAGAATATTAACAACCCAACAAGAATGCTGGAACAATGGAGATATTGATGGATTTATGCAAGGTTATTGGAATTCAGAAGATCTTATCTTTACTTCATTAAGACATCAACCAGCATATGGATGGAAAGCAACACTTGAAAGATACAAAAATAGCTACCCAACTAAATCTAGTATGGGAGAACTCAAATTAGAGATATTGAATACAAACTTAACTACAGCAAAAACAGCTAAAATAAAAGGAAAATGGAAACTGATAAGAAAAGATGACGATCCAAATGGTTTATTCTGGATAGAGCTTGAAAAATTTGATGAAAATTGGTTAATAACAAAAGACTCTACATTATCATTTGAACTATGAAAAACTATTTATCGCTAATTAAATTTAGTCATACTATTTTTGCTCTGCCATTTGCTTTAATAGGTTTTTTTCTAGCATATCCTAATGATAATTTTTCTATTAATATTTTAATTTATGTTTTGTTATGTATGATCTTTGCTAGATCAGCAGCAATGGCTTTTAACAGATATATAGATAGAGAAATTGACACAATTAATCCAAGAACATCAAAAACAAGAGAGATTCCAAATAAAAAAATTAAAGCATCTTCCGCTCTAGCATTTGTAATTTTAAATTCTTTTTTATTTGTAACAACAACATATTTTATAAATCAATTATGTTTCTTTTTATCTCCACTTGCTTTGTTAATAATACTTGGATATAGTTATACTAAGCGATTCACATCATTATGTCATTTAATTCTTGGAGTTGGATTATCCCTATCTCCTATAGGAGCGTATTTAGCCGTCACAGAAACATTTAATATAGAACCAATAATTTTCTCACTTATTGTTTATTTTGGGTTGCAGGATTTGATATTATTTATTCTTTACAAGATGAAGAATTTGACGCTAAGAACAATTTAAAATCTATACCGGTTTTCTTTGGTAGGAAGAATGCTTTAATAGTTGCCAAACTATTACACAGCGCTACAGTTATTCTCATTCTCTATGTTGGGTGGTCATTTAACAACTTTTCTGTTTTATATTGGTGTGGTGCTTTTATTTTTTCATCATTACTAGTATTTCAACATAGAATTATTAGTAAAGATGATCTTTCAAGGATTAATATTGCTTTCTTTACAACAAATGGAATTGCTTCTGTTGTGTTTGGAGTATTTGTAATATTCGATATTTTAATCTAATTAAAAATCTTTCCTGGATTAAGTATATTTTTTGGGTCAAATAAATTTTTAATTCCTTTTTGCAATTCTATTTCTTTCTCAGAAAATACAATATCTAGATATTGCTTCTGCACAAAACCAATTCCATGTTCTCCACTTATAGTACCTCCAAGTTTCTTTGTCAACTCAAAAATCTCTCTTATACCCTTGTAAAGTTCATTATCCCAGTGATGATCTGACATATTTCCTTTGATAATATTGATATGTAAATTACCATCTCCAGCATGTCCATAGCATACAGATTCAAATCCATAATTCTTACCTATTTCTTTGACCCCACTTAATAAAATTGGTAATTCTGCTCTAGGAACAACAGTATCTTCTTCTTTGTAAATAGAATTAGATTTAACAGCCTCTCCTACTGCTCTTCTCATTTTCCATAATCTATCTTTTTGTTCTTTACTATCTGCTAGTAAAATTTCTCCACATTCATATTTATACATTATGTCTGAAATCTTTTCACACTCAGAAAACAACATATCTAAATTATTTCCATCTACCTCTATAAGTAAATGAGCTTGTACGTTAGGATGAATATCCATTTGAATGTCAGTATACTTAAGAGTCCAATCAATTGCATCTCTTTCAATAAATTCTAATGCAGAAGGAGTTATTCCAGCTGAAAAGACAGCAGAGACAGCTTCACATGCTTTTACTGCAGAGTTAAATGGAACTAATATTGATATATCTTTTTTTGGTAAAGGAATTAATCTGAAAACTATCTTAGTTATTATGCCTAAAGTACCTTCACTACCAATCATTAACGATGTAAGATCATATCCTGTAGCATTTTTAAGAACATTGGCTCCTGTCCAAATAATTTGTCCAGTTGGTAAAACTACTTCTAGGTTTAGAACATAATCTTTTGTAACACCATATTTTAGAGCTTTTGGACCACCAGAATTTACAGCTATATTACCACCTAAAAAAGAACTTCCTTTACTAGCTGGATCTGGAGGATAAAAAAGATCTTTTTCCTCTACAGCATCTCTAAAAACTTGATTTATAACTCCAGGTTCTACTGTTGCTTGTAAATTTCTTTGGTCAATCTCAATAATTTTATTAAAAAGCTCTAGGCTTAATGCTACACCACCCATAATTGGCAATGAACCTCCACTTAAACCTGTTCTAGCTCCACAGGGTGTCACAGCTATATTATTGTTATTACAATAATCTAATATAGCGGATACCTGATCAACATCACTTGGCTTGATAACAATATTTGGAGGGAATTTTAAATCTTCAGTCTCATCATGAGAATAGTCAGATATAGATTGTTGGTCTAAAAAAACAAAATCTTCACCAAGTAACTTGTTAAAAAAAAGAATATCCTCATTATTAATATCTGAATAACTCATCTTTAATTATTTTATACAAATTTAAGTAAATTCGCAATCTAAGAACCCAATTTTCTTTTTTCAATGAACAAAACCATTCTAACTCTAATATTAAGTATAATATCATTATCTCTTTTTTCTCAATCTAAAGAAATAACACTCGAAGATATTTGGCAAGATTATAATTTCTATCCAAAAAATTTTAGAGGATTATATTCTATGAATGACGGAGAGTTTTATACTGAATTGAAAAAATCTGATAAGGGCCAAGAAATTACTAAATATAACTTCAAAAATGGAGAGAAAATAACAACTCTTTTTAAAAGCTCTGATTTTGAGATTAAAAAAATTACTGGCTACTCATTTAGTAAAGATGATAAATTAATGCTACTAACAGCAGAAACAGAATCAATGTATAGATATTCTAAAAAATCTATTTACTATGTTTTTAATATTCATAATAATAAACTAAAGCAAATTTCTGAGAATAAAATTAGATATACTACTTTCTCTCCAGATGGGAGTAAAGTTGCCTATGTATTTAACAATAATCTCTTTATTAAGAATTTGAGAAATGGCAAAGAAATTCAAGTGACATCAGATGGTAAAAAAAATCATATTATAAATGGAGCTACTGATTGGGTTTATGAAGAAGAATTTGGTTTAGTCAAAGGGTTTTCATGGTCTGCAGATGGAAATACAATTGCATATTACAAATTTGACGAGTCACATGTTAAAGAATTCTCTATGGATAAATTTAATGGTGGCCTATATCCAACTCAAGAAGTATTCAAATATCCAAAAGCTGGAGAAGATAACTCAACAGTTAATGTCTATTTATATAGTATAAAAGACAAAACCAAAACACTTATTTATACAGAAAAAGATTATGAATATATACCAAGGATTAAATGGACTAATGACCCTAATATTCTTTCAATGATTGGTCTAAATAGACATCAAAACAGACTTGATTTCATTTTAGTAGATTCAAAAGATGGAACTAATAAAGTATTATTCACTGAGGAGGATAAATACTATATAGATATAAATAATAATCTATCATTCCTTCAAAATAATTATTTTATTTGGACATCAGAGAAAAATGGATATAATCATATATATCTTAAAGGTTTAGATGGAAGTGAAGAACAGTTAACATATGGAGCATGGGAAATAACTTCTTTTGATGGTCTTGATAGTGATAATATGCAAATATTCTATAGATCCACTGAAGAGGGGTCAATTAACAGAACATTATATGTTCTAGACTTGGAGACTGGTGAAAGAAAAAAACTAAGTAAAGAAATTGGTGTAAATTCTGTAAAATTTAGTAAAGGATCAAAATATTATATTAATTCATACTCAAATGCTAATACCCCACCTGTTTATTCATTACACAAATCTGATGGTAGCTTAATTAAAATAATTGAAGACAATGAATTATTTAATACTAAAATGGAAGATTTTAATCTTAGTAAAAAAGAGTTTCTTACAATATATACAGATAATGCTGATCTAAACGCATGGATAATTAAGCCACCTGATTTTGATGAAAAAAAACAATATCCATTATTTATGTTTCTATATGGCGGTCCAGGATCACAGAAGGTGTTAAATGGATATGGAGGTAATAATTTTTATTGGTATCAAATGCTAGCTCAACAAGGATATATTGTAGCATGCGTAGATAATAGAGGAACAGGTGGAAAAGGAGCTGAATTTAAAAAAATGACCTATAAAGAATTAGGTAAATATGAAACAATTGATCAAATTGATGCAGCTAAATATTTTGGAGATTTAAAATACATTGATAAAACAAGAATTGGAATTCAAGGATGGAGCTATGGCGGATATATGTCCTCATTAGCAATTACCAAAGGAGCAGATATCTTTAAATTAGCAATAGCAGTTGCTCCTGTAACAAATTGGCGTTATTATGACAATATATATACTGAAAGATATATGCAGACACCTCAAGAAAATCCAAATGGATACGATGACAACTCCCCCATCAACCATGTTGATAAACTTAAAGGAAAATACCTTCTTATTCATGGAGGAGCTGATGATAATGTTCATGTTCAAAACACATATGAAATGACTTCTGCATTAGTAAAAGCAAATAAACAATTTGATCTATTTATTTACCCTGATAAAAATCATAGCATTTATGGAGGTATTACTAGATATCATCTATATAAAAAGATAACAGATTTCATTTTAGACAACCTATAAAACAATTTTTCACTATTTTCGAAACCTATTTTTAAAAACTGAAATAAATATGGTACAAATTATTGGTTATATCCTTTTTACAGTATTAATTTTATTTATTGCAAAAATTTATCTAGATAGAAAAGGACATCCAAAAGCACTATTTTATTTATTCTTTGCAGAAATGTGGGAGCGCTTTTCATTCTATGGGATGCGTGCATTACTAACACTTTATTTGATAAAAGACTATTATGCTCATCTAGAAAACAATGAGGATATTGCATATGGAATTTATGCGGCTTATGGCTCTTTAGTTTACCTAACTCCACTTATTGGTGGCTATTTAGCTGATAAATTTTTAGGATATAGAAAATCAATAATATTTGGAGGTATCCTAATGGCAACGGGACATTTCTTTATGGCATTCCCAAGCGACTTTTTCTTTTATGGAGCTCTTGGGTTATTAATAATGGGGAATGGTTTCTTTAAACCGAATATCTCTACTTTGGTTGGATCTCTTTATGAAGAAGGGGATATAAAAAGGGATGGTGGATTTACTATATTTTATATGGGTATTAATTTAGGAGCTATGATTGCTCCGCTATTTTGTGGTTATTTGGGAGAGGTTTATGGATGGCACTGGGGGTTTGGCGCTGCAGGAATTGGAATGCTTGCTGGCTTGCTTGTTTTTTGGAAAGGAATTAGCGCTGGAGTAATGGGAGATAAAGGATTGCAGCCTGCTAAATATATTAGAAAGAAAGTTACTGGTTTGGGTTTATCTGTTACAAATTGTATTTATGGAATAGGATTTTTAGCTGTTCCAGTATTTGCATATCTTATTATTTTAGATATACAATCAAAGATGTTAGGAGATGTAATAATATTAGTTGGAGTGGCAATATTAATTTACGTTGGATATATTGTTTATGACTTTAAGGCTAGAAAAAAAGACCATAAAAGTGGAGATAGACTTATTGCAGTAATGATATTGTGTGTGTTTCTAACAGTATTTTGGGCTTGTTTTGAAATAGCAGGAAGTGCAGTTACTGTATGGGTTGATAAATGTGTAAATTTAGTTGGTATAAATGCGTCACAAACAAATGCAATAAATCCATTCTATATTGTACTATTAGCCATCCCTTTTAGTTGGATGTGGACAAAATTAGGAGTATTAAAAAAGAATCCAAATACACCAATAAAATTCTCATTAGGACTTCTTCAGCTAGCATTAGGATTTGTAATTTTTGGATTATCTATACATTTTATAGGCGAAAATGGAAAAGTACCATTAATGTTTGTTTTCTTAGGATACTTTCTAATAACTACTGGAGAACTATTTCTTTCTCCAATTGGGCTATCAAAAGTAACCCAACTATCTCCTAAAAGAATAGCAGCTTTTATCATGGGTGTCTGGTTTCTCTCTTCAACTTTTGCTCATTATATTTCTGGTGGTATTGCAAAAATGACAACTAAAACTTTCTACACAGAAACAAATACCTTTATGCTTGAAAATGAAAATCAATTAGAATCATACCACTTTGATCTAGCATTTGATTATAGCAATAATTTAGAAAATATTAAAATGATATCCTCATCAGAATTAATAATAAGTGAATCTGACACGATACACAAAGGAGAATATTTGAATGATTCACTTTTTACAACTCAAGATAAACTAGAAATAAGTAAACTTATTGCATATCAACTTGTTCAAAATCAGAACGATTTTTGGTGGGTATTAGATGATAAAGGTCGACTATCTCTAAGTTTAAAAAATAAAAAAGATACTGATAAAACTAATAATAAAGATAAAGAAGATATAGCTAAAATTAAGAATAGTTTCTTAACAGGGTCAGTAATCCAAAATAAAAAGGAAGATTTAAATATATTTAAAAAAATTGCTAATAAATTTACATGGAAATTTTTAAATAATAAACCCGATACAGTAGCTGAAGGATATACGAATCCTTTATTTAATGTATTAAAAGATAACACATCATTAATTACTTTTTCTTACTATACGAATGAATCAATTAAAGATAGAAAAGATGCTATAGCAGGAATTAGCTATATATCAGACAGAAATACAAAAATAGATTGGAAATTTAAAAATAATCTATCTTCAGGTAAATATAAACAATCATTTATTTCTTCAGATAATACAATGAAATTTAATCATATTTATCAAATTAAAGCAGGACCATCTGATTTGTTATCAAAAACTACAAATAGATTATTAGGAAGTCCTATTATTAATGATAAGCCAATAGCTACACTTCTTCAATATAATATCATTTATCTAAAGATTGGAATTGTTACAATAATTATTGCTTTATTCGTTCTATTAATATCACCATTTATTAAAAAACTGATGCACGGCATCCACTAAAAAAAAAAAAATGAAAAAAACACTATCTATAATTATACTCTTTATATCTATTAACTTGTACGCTCAAGAAACTGAATTAGAATGGCATACTGATGTTAGTAAAGCTATTAAAATCTCAATGGATAATGAAAAACCACTATTTTTCTTTTTTACAGGAAGCGATTGGTGTGGATGGTGTATCAAATTACAGAAAGAAGTTTTCTTTAAACCTGAATTCGAAAAATGGGCACAAGATAATCTTACACTCGTTGAATTAGATTTTCCAAAAAGAAAAAAATTGGATGCCTCTTTACAAAAACAAAATGATGAACTACGCAATATGTTTGCTGTTAGAGGCTATCCAACAGGATGGATTGTTATTCCAGAAGTTTTAGATAAAAAAATTAATTTTAAAAAACTTGGAAAACTAGGTTATGTTAAAGGTGGTCCTAGCGCCTGGATAAAAGTGGTAGAAGACATACTTAAAAAGAAATAAATGAGGAAGATCGTTGTTCTCTTATTAAGTTTAGCTCCATACTTTATTACTGCACAAAGTATTCAAAAAAAATCTATTGATTGGATCTCTATTTCAGATGCAGAAAGATTTTCTGAAAAATATAATAAAAACATGCTGATTTTCTTCTATAGAGACAATTGTGATTATTGTATGAGAATGAAAAAAGAAGTATTAAATGATCCTCAGATTATTAAATTAATAAATCAGAATTTTTTTCCAGTAATGATCAATGGTAAAGGTAAAAAGCCAATTATTTATAATGGGAAAAAATATATTAATGATGTATCTATTGAAGAGGATCCAAATTCGACATGGCGACATAATCTATTTTTTGATTTAGTAACCCCAACAAAAAATAACTTCTATTGGCCTACAATTGTTGTCATAAATGGAAAACATGAAAAACAGAGACAATTTGCTGGATTTCAGTCAAAGCCACAATTAATAAGAGCACTTAATAGAACAAAATAAAAAAGAGAGTTAATTCAATAACTCTCTCTTTGGGTGGCTGATGGGATTCGAACCCACGACCCCCGGCACCACAAACCAGTGCTCTAACCAACTGAGCTACAACCACCATTTTAGGCTTGCAAATATATATTAATATTCATTAAATATAAATTACTTATATATATTTGTTAAATGAAAAATGAAGCGAAAAACACAATAATATTACATGTAGATGGAATGACGTGTAATAATTGTGCTTCTGGTATTAAAAAACACCTTGAGAACAATCTAATAGAGGATGTGACTGTAAATTTCTCTTTAGGGGAAGTGAGTTGTTCAATAAATAATAAAACACGAAAAGATGTTGCCACAATAATAGAAGCTATAGGTTACAAAGTAAAAACATCGAATGATAGTGATAATAAATTTTCAAAAGTTGAGATTCTATTCTATACATCATTACTTTTTACTATACCACTATTTAGCCATATGTTTCTTGATGATAGTAATATACTACATAAACCTTTCATACAACTTATACTATGCATACCAGTATATATAATCGGTATCTTTTATTTTGGGAAAAGTGCATTTGGATCTCTTAAAATAGGTGTTCCAAATATGGATGTTTTAATTTTTATTGGTAGTTCTGCAGCATTTTTCTATAGTATATATGGATGGTGGTTTTATTATGGAACTGATAAAGTAAATGACTTTTTATTTTTTGAGACTACAGCCACTATAATCACTTTAGTTTTATTGGGTAATCTTATGGAGAAAAAGGCAGTAAAACAAACTACTACAGCAATAAAGGAACTGTCTGAAATTCAAAATATTATTGCAAAGAAAATAGAAGGTGAGAAAATAATTGAAGTCAAGTTTCAAGATATCAAACTTGGTGATATTTTAATAATTAATAGTGGAGATATTATTCCAATTGATGGTCAAGTTATTTGGGGAAACTGTACTGTTGATGAATCAATGATCACAGGAGAAAGTTTGCCAATAACTAAAAATATTAAATCTAAAGTTACTGGAGGAACAATACTGAGCCATGGAAGTATTAAGATAAAAGTAATGAATGTAGGGAAAGAAACTATTCTATCTCAAATTATAGAACTTGTAAAGAACTCACAAAAAAATCAACCCAAAATACAGAAGATTGGTGATAAAGTCAGTTCAATTTTCATACCTATAGTTCTGTCTATATCATTTGGAACATTTATTATTACACATTTCTTTTTTAATATCCCAACTGATGAAGCCTTCTTCAGATCAATAGCAGTACTAGTTATCTCATGTCCATGTGCAATGGGTCTAGCAACCCCAACAGCTATAATGGTAGGGATTGGAAGAGCTGCTAAAAATGGTATATTAATTAAAGGAGGACAAACCTTAGAGAAAATTGCTGATATAAAGAATATAGCCTTTGACAAAACTGGTACAATAACAACTGGAAACTTTAAAATTAATGACTTTAAAATTATTAATGGAGATGCAAAAGAGATAAAAAATATAGTATATAATATTGAAAAACATTCTTCTCATCCAATAGCTAATTCATTAATCAATGAATTAGCTGAGTATTCTAAAGATATAATCATAAATAATGTAAATGAAGAAAATGGATTAGGTATCTCTGGAGATTATAATGGACATACTTATTTTATAGGAAAAGATATTAGTAATAATAAATATGATGTTTATATTAAAAAAGACAACAATCTAATTGCAACAATTAATTTACAAGATGAAATTAAAGAAGGAACAAAAAAAATAATCCAAGAATTAAAAAACGATGGATACTCAACTATACTAATAAGTGGAGACAGAAAAGAAAAATGTGAAAAGATTAATAAGATACTCTCTTTTAATAGTATTTTTTCAGAGCAATTACCAAAAAATAAATTAGAAAAAATTGAAGAGCTTAATAATCAAAATGCTATCATGATGCTTGGAGATGGAATAAATGATGCTCCAGCACTAGCCAAAGCAACACTTGGAGTATCACTAGGAAACGCAAGCCAAATAGCCATTCAATCATCAGAAATTATTCTATTAAATAATAATAATCTAAAACAATTACCGAAAGCACTTAAGATAGGGAAACACACACTATTAACTATAAAACAAAATTTATTCTGGGCTTTTTCATATAATATTATAGCTATCCCAATGGCATGCTTAGGATTAATAGAACCTATGTCGGCTGCACTTTTTATGGCATTTTCTGATGTTGTTGTCATAGGAAACTCTATTAGATTAAAATTTAAGAATATTTTTTAGTATTATTACAATACATTTTTAACTAAAACAAAAATTATGAAAAAAACTTTTACATACCTAGCAGTAATTATATTTTGTACTACTGTTGTTGGGCAGAACTCACCATATAAAATTAAAAATGGAGATGTTAGCTCAGTAACACCAAAAAATATGGTAAGCGGTTATGAAACTTTAAGTAACCTAATCACAAATACTAACCCAAATACTATTGCAACTAAACTTATGAGTATGGATGAAGTTCTAATTGGAACAACAACATATGATCTGCAATCAAATGCATCTGTAGATAATAGATTAATTAGACATAATGATGGAACTATCTCTGCAACATGGACAATGAGCGCTCAGTATGCAAGTGCATATTCTGATAGAGGAACTGGATATAATTTTTATGATGGTTCTAGTTGGGATTCTAGTCCTACTTCAAGATTAGAATCTTCTAGAGGAGGTTGGCCTTCAATGCTAACTACAGGATCTGGAAAAGAAATAGCAATAACGCATAATACTGATAATGGATATCTATTAATGACTCATCGTCCACAAGTAGGTTCTGGAACTTGGGATGAGCAAATTATCTCTTCAATGGATAGCAATGGTGTATATACTGATATAATTTGGAATAGAGCTGTAAGCGGAGGAGCTAATGGAGAAAGCATACATATGGTGGGTGTTATTGCACCCTCTGGACTTGGAGGTAGCATTTGGAATGGTCTAGATGGAGCATTAGTTTATTACAGATCTCAAGATGGTGGAGTTACATGGGATATTAAAGACATGCAATTACCTACGCTTGATACTACTAAATATCTAGGTTTTAATGGAGATGATTATGCAATTGCTGCTGAAGGAGAAACTGTAGTTATTGCTTATTTTGGAGACTTAGATGATTCAGTACTCTTAAAATCAACAGATAATGGAAATACTTGGACAAGTACTGTTTTTCTAGATTTTCCAGTTGATAAATATGCTACAGATAGTGGAATAGATCTTGATGGAGATGGAGTAATGGATAGTGTCTACTCAACTGATGGAGCAGGAACAGTATTATTAGATAATAATGGTTCAGCTCATGTTTTTTTCGGAAACATGAGACTACTTGATGCAGATCTTTCTGATGGAAACACTTCTTACTTTGGAGGAACTAGCGGTATAATTTACTGGAATGAAAACATGGGACCAGATGATTATTCAAACAACCCAATTTCTAGCCCATCCTTATGGTACTCAAATCTTCCCCAAATGATAGCTTTTGCAGAAGATTTAGATGGTGATGGTATTCTTAATTATGTTGGAATTCCAACATATTATCTATCATTAGACTGTATGCCTAGCGCAGGAATTGATAATCAAGGGAATATTTTTGTTACATATTCTTCACTTATGGAAAATATAGATCAAGGCTCTCAAAATTTTAGACATGTACATGCTATTAAAAGTATGGATGGAGGTACAACATGGAGTGTTCCTAAAGATATAACTCCCCACGATGTATGGAGTGGTGCTCAAGAATGTGTTTTTGCTAGAATGGATAGAAATGTAGATGATAAAATAAGATTAATCTATCAAAAAGATTTTGAGCCAGGACTTGCAGTTAGAGGAGATGAAGATATAATTGACTTAAATGAAATTATTTATCTAGAACTTGATACAACAGAGTTAAGCTCAAGCTCAACAAGTATAATTAATAATGATATTAAAATAGATTTTTCAGTATATCCAAACCCAGCAAATGAAAAAATTACATTAGAATTTATTAGTCATAACAGTAATAAAATTAATATATCAATAACTAATATCTTAGGTAAAGAAATTAAAAATTACTCTATTAATTCTATTATGGGAACTAATAGATACAATATTGATTTAGATGATATTAAGAATGGGATTTACTTTCTAAATTTCAACAACAAAACTTTAGAATATATAGAGAAAATTATTATTTCTAAGTAGAATTAATTATATAATATAAAAAAACCGAGCTATAAAAGTTCGGTTTTTTTATTTAAAATCTTTTAAGAGATTAACCTTAGAAAGCTGGTGGGTAATAAAGCCTTCTGCATATTTACATGATGCTTGCCTACCAAGATCTTTAGCTCTATATGCAATACTATCTAAGAAATCCTTTGATGATATAATAGTATCACTTTCTTTAGATTTAGGATTAAAAAACTGTGATTCATATGCATTGACTGCTTTAATCTTCTGATCAAAAAATAGTGAAATGTCAATAACGAAATCTGGAATTATATTATTAAATTGAATGTAATGATATATAGCTTTTGGACGCCAAACTTCTTGATTAGTCTCTATTTTTTCTAAACCTGCTAGAAAACAAGCATCTATTGTTAATTGAGAAGCCCTAGCATGATCAGGATGTCTATCAGATGGTGCATTAGTTAAAACAATATCTGGTTTATATTTTCTAATCTTTTGTATTAAAATCTTTTTATGCTTATCATCATTAACAAAAAAACCATCATCAAAACTAAGATTCTCTCTTATTGTAAGTTTCATAATATTACTTGCAGTATTAGCTTCATTAATTCTAACTTTAGCTGACCCTCTTGTGCCTAACTCCCCTTTAGTAAAATCGATAACCCCTACCTTTAACTTGTTACTAGTATGTTTAATGATTGTACCTCCACAACCTAGTTCAGCATCATCTGGATGAGCCGCAAATACTAAGATATCTAATTTCATTAGTAATATTTATTAAATTTCCACTTTGCTAAAATAGCAGTTACAATTGTAAGAGCTAATAAATACCAAACAAAAGAAGGTATTGGCATAGGATCTCCAGCCGCATAAGAATGTAATCCTGATAAGTAATAATTAACACCAAAGTATGTCATTATAATTGAGGATATTCCAATAAGAGAAGCAAGGTTAAAAATATAAAAACCGGATAATGCAGGTATTAACCTCATATGTAAAATAAAAACATAAACTAAAACACTAACAAGAGCCCATGTCTCCTTTGGATCCCAACCCCAATATCTTCCCCAAGATTCATTTGCCCATACTCCTCCTAGAAAAGTTCCAATTGCTAACATAAATAAACCAATAGTAATTGTCCTCTCATTAATTAATGTTAATTCTTTAATAGTATTTTTAAGTCTACTCAGGTTATTTTTGTTTGAAAAAATAATTAGCCACAGAGAAAAAAGTCCTAAAACTGCACCTAATGCTAAAAACCCATAACTGGCTGTAATAATAGCTACATGTATCATTAACCAATAAGAATTCAATACAGGAACAAGATTAGTAATCTCTGGATCTAACCAATTTAAATGAGCAACCATTAAAAATAGAGATGTAACAATAGTAGTGGCAGCAAGTGTCATTTTAGATCTTCTACTAAAGATAATACCAGCAAGCATCGTTGCCCAAGCAATATATATCATAGATTCATAACCATTACTCCAAGGGGCATGACCAGAAATAATCCATCGACTTGCTAAACCTAAAGTTTGAAAAAAGAAACCAAAAAATATAAAGCATAGAATTAATTTTATAGGAAATAAAAGGATCTTATTATTAAAAATTTGAATTAAAAGAAGAATTAAAAGAATAAGACCAACAATAAAATAATAGATGAAAAGATTAGAAAATATATTAAGCTTATTGTATAAAACCTCAAGTTTAACTTTGTAATTTTGAGGCATTACCTGATTTCCATAACGATATTGAAATTTTGAGATATAAGAAACAACACTATCACATGTTGACCAATTATCATCAAAAATTGCCTTATCTAAAGAGTTCATATACATCAACATTATATTAGAAACAAAAAGCGAGTCCTTACTAGAAAAAATACCGCTCTCCCTAGCAGTGTACCAAGTATTATTTGAGTCATTTGCTAAAGGGAAAAGCCTAAATATATCACCATTATAAATAGTAAAACAAATATTAATACGTTCATCAACAGATATAATATCCTTATCATATTTTCCTCTATTAATTGGGGCTTTGCTATTAACCTTTTTAACCTCATCTTTTAATTTATAATCTCCAGATTCATTAAAAAATGATCTAAAAGAAACCCTGTCTTCTGTTGTTTCTAATAATAATTTTAATTTCTCATGACTTACTTTAATCATTGGTACATGACTCCATATTTTAGGGTTTTTTATCATTCCTAAAATTACTTGAGTAGAGGTTTGATTAGCAATTTTATTTTTTCTAGAGATCTTCCTTAAATATTCTGAACATACTGTATTAATAGGTTTTATACGACCACCAATATCTTGTATTAATAAACTCTCAAAATTTATAATATGATCATAATTGATAGTATTAGCTAAGATTACACTATCAGAATTATATGCAATAATATCTTTTATACTTAAACTATCAGAATTATATGCATTTGCTGAAGCTATAAAGCTAAAACATCCAAATAATAATATTGTTATCTTACCCTTTATTTTATTAAGCTGCCTTCCTAAGTAAGAAAATCTTGTTTTAGATGTAAAAAACACCATAAGCATTCCTAAAGCTAATAAAGAATACCCAAAATAACTTACCAATGTTCCTACCATATCATGATTAACTGAGAGTACCGTACCCTTTTCATCTTGATCATATGAAGATTGAAAAAACCTATATCCCTTATAGTCTAAAACATTATTCATAAATATTCTAAAATCTTTTTTATATCCACCATCTTTAACTGTAACCTCAGCAGCAAAAGATGCTGGACTCATTGAGCCTGGATATCTTTCTAATTGAAAATCTCTTAGCATAATCCTAAAAGGAGTATAATAATTTTTTGATCCATAAGATAAATTAAAATGAATACCTCCAACAATAAATTCATTTGGATTAGATTTAAAACCCTTACCTCCTATTAGAGTTACTATTTTTGAATCTTCATTACAATTAACATTAACAATAAGCGCATCATTACTTCCATCTTTCATTACTTTTGAAAAACTATAAATTTCATCCTTACCACCATCAATAATTTCTTTTAAAACAAAATTTAAATCATTAACGGAGTAAAGTGTTTTCCTAGATAATAAGAAAGAAGAATTGGGATCATAACTATTCATTATTCTATCAGCCATTTTCATAGATCCTATATCATATGGAGCATTACAAACCAACAAACTATCATCAGAAGAAATATTAATAGCACCTATGATTGGATTGTTAAAAGTAAAAATGAACCCTTTAATTTTCTTTTGTTCCTTATCTTTTAAATACTCTGACTGCATCCCATTATCTCCAGGAACTATTAGATGTAATGTTCTTACGCCATCATCACTTATTTTAAAAGTATCTCTTACATTTGGAAGAAAATCCACATAATCTATTGAAATATCATTGTCTAGAAAATTTATTGGGATTGAAAAATTATTATTACTTATACCAGATAGAAATAATTTCTTATCATATTCTAATTGTACTTTTCTATTATCAACTTTAAGTTGTAAGAACACATCATCAGAAACAATAATATTTGACTCATCACCTTCTCTAATATGCATCATACCTTCAAAACTATAATACCTAGTAATACCAGATCCAATTAATATAACTATAAAAGCTAAATGGAATGTTAGAACAGCCAGTTTTTCTTTTCTAAATAAATTATATCTTTTTAAATTATAAATAAGACTAACAGTAAGGATTAAAAGAATCAATTCAAACCACCATTTTGAATAGATTAATGCTTTTGCAGAAACTCTTCCAAAATCATTTTCAATAAATGTAGCATAACCAATAACTGATGCAAATAATAAAATTAAAAACGTTGCTAATTTTACAGATAATATGAATTGTATTAAGCGTTTAATCATTATGATATTCTGAAATACAAATTTACAATATGTTTGCTAATTTTGTGTTAGAATTATTACATATAGTTATGCTACATTATTATATAGATTGCAATGTAAAAAATAGTTTTAATATTTAGTTAGTAAGGTGTTATGAAAATACTTAAAATGAAGAAAATACTTTTAATTGGATCTGGTAATATAGCTACTCATTTAGCACTTAAAATGAATAGACAGGAATATCAGATATCACAAGTATTTAGTAGAAATTTAGCTGAGGCCAAGTTTCTAGCAAATAAAATTGAATGTGATTGGACAGTAGATCCAAAAAAAATAAAAGAAGCTGATATAACTATTATCGCTGTTAATGATGATAGTATACAAACTATAATTAAAATATTACCAAAAAAACCTACAGTTCACACATCTGGAAGCACAAGTATAGATGTTTTTAAAGGTCATTTTATCGATTATGGAGTTTTATACCCTTTACAAACTTTCAATAAAGATCTAGATATTAATTTAGAGAAAGTTCCATTTTTTATTGAAGCAAATAATCAAGTATTTGAAAAAGAGCTATATAAATTAGCATCTTCATTTTCACAAGATATAACTATTTTAGACTCTCTTAAAAGACAACAACTACATATAGCAGCAGTATTTGCATGTAATTTTGGTAATCACATGTTAGTAATTGCTAAAGAATTAATTGAAAAAGAAGATCTTAGCTATTCCTTATTAGTACCTCTTATAAAACAATCACTATCTAAAATAGATTATTTAAATCCTAAAGAAGCTCAAACAGGGCCAGCTATTAGAAATGACAATAAAATTATAAGTGAACATATAAAATCTATCAAAGAAGATGATCTTAGGCAATTATATAGTTTAATTAGTAAAAGCATTATCAAAACTCATGGCACATCTAATTAATTTTATTAAACTTATTAGACCTGTAAATCTATTAATCATTGTATTAATACAATGCTTAATTAAATATCTACTTATAAATATACTTATTGATCAATCAGCTCTTAGTAATTTTAACTTCTTACTTTTTGTTACTAGTAATGTATTAATTACTGCTGGAGGGTATATTATTAATGATATCTATGATGAAGACGTAGATAAAATTAATAAAAATAAAAGTAGAATAATTAATAAAAAGTTAAGTGCAAGAATTGCAATATTTTGGTATTTCTTTCTAAATATAACAGCACTAATAATGATAATATATGTTTGTTTAGTCATTAAAAAAATATACTTTAGTTTAATATTTTTTTATTCTATTTTTTCTCTATGGAAATACTCAAAAAACCTAAAAACCTCATTTCTAACGGGTAACCTTCTTGTTAGTTGGCTTATAGCATTATCTATTATAAATTTAGGATTGTTTGATATAATACCAAAAATAGATAATAACAACATATCTAAAACCGTTTTTATAATCATATTAATCTATGCTTTATTTTCATTCTTAATGACATTCTCTAGAGAGATAATTAAAGATATAGAAGACGAAAGTGGAGATAAAACAATTAATGCTAATACATTAATAATAAGATTAGGATTATATAAAACAAAATTAATAATTACTAGTTTGAATCTTCTGGTATTTATACTAATTGGAGTATGGCAATATTTTCAATATAGTTTTTCACAAACTATATTTAGCAAAGAATTATTTTTTTGGGGAACAGATAAAAATTCAATCTTATATACTTTTTTATTACAAATATTACTATTATTTTATATAGTAAAATGTTGCATATCACACAGCAAAGAAAATTTCTCATTCTTAAGTAAGTTTGCTAAATTAATTATGATCGCTGGAATTCTATCAATAGCTTTTTTTACATATAACCAATAAATATTTTAATGCTTAATAAATTAGACAAATACACTATTGTTTTGGGATCAAATTCCTCAAGAAGGAAAAAAATTCTAGAGAAAATGAATATCAAGGTAGAAGTTAGAGCATCAAATATAGATGAAAGTATTACATCTGATATTAATATAATAGAGATTCCAGTTTTTCTAGCTCAGAAAAAATCTAATTCTTTAAGTAAAGATCTAAAAGAAAAGGAAATCTTAATAACAGCAGATACAGTAGTGATTTATAAGGATAAAATAATCACCAAACCAAAAAATAGTTTAGATGCTAAAAAAATACTAGAAAAACTATCAAATAATACACATCAAGTTATTACCGGAGTTTGTATCAGAAGTCAAAATAAAGAACACACGTTTAGTAATATAACAGAAGTAACATTCAATAACTTAAACGATAATGATATAGATTATTACATAAAGCAATTTAACCCTTATGACAAAGCTGGCTCATATGGAATACAAGAGTGGATTGGATTAATTGGTGTTAAAAAAATTAAAGGATCATATACAAATGTAGTTGGCTTACCATCTTCACAAGTATATCAAGAACTCAATAAGTTTATATAGGATTTCTTTTATTATCTTTGCGAAAAATTATACATGAATAAATATAATTATCTTCTAATATTCATTTTACTAATAGTTGGCTCATTGTTTTATGGGTGTACACCAGTTAGTAAAATTACATATATGCATAATATTTCAAGTGAAGGATGGGATATATCTCCAATTCCACCAAAACACCGAATTGAGATAGGAGATATTCTTATGATTAAAGTTATTAGCAGAAATGAAGAATCAAATAAAATGTTTAATGTAGAAACAAATACGAATAATGCTAATACAACTACAACAGCTGCAAACCTTTATTTAAATGGTTTTACAGTTAGTCAAGAAGGAACAATAGATCTGCCTAATGTTGGATATATAAATATAGTAAACCAAACATTAGAAGAGGCAAAAATAACTATTGTAAATATGGCTAAAGAGTATATTATTGATCCATTTGTTATTGTTAAACTTGCTAACTTTGAAGTCACTGTTTTAGGTGAAGTTAATAATCCAGGTACATTTCCTGTTTACAAAGAGAATCTTACAATTTTTGATGCCCTTGCAATGGCGGGTGATATAAACGATTATGGTAATCTTAGAAAAATTAAGATTGTAAGGTCTAGTAATAATAAAAAGAAAATATACTTTTTTGATCTTACAGAAAGCAAGATTCTAAACTCAAACTTTTACTATTTAAATAATAAAGACTTGGTATATGTACAACCTCTAAAATTTAAAGGCTTAAAAAAATCACAGTCGCAGATTCTATTATCTAGTCTAACAACATTTGCAGTATTATTTAATGCTATCTTAAACTTTACAAGAGATTAATAATGAATACTGAAGAAAATCCAATACAAGAAGAAAAAATAGATTTAAAAAATCTTTTATTTAGATACTATAATCATTGGTACTATTTTCTTGTTTCAATAATTTTATTTATCCTCATTGCATTCGCATATAATAGATATACAACGCCTACATACAGCGTTTCAAGCACTTTACTTATAAGAGACGACAATAACACTCAACTTGGAGCAGAAAATATACTTGAAGGAATGGAACTTTTTAGTGGAAAAACAAATATTAATAATGAGATAGTTTTACTAAAATCATTTTCATTACTTAACCAAGTTGTAAATGATTTGGCCCTAGGAGTTTCATACTATCAGCATGGTTTCCTTCAAAGCAATGAATTATTTCAAAATACTCCATTTATTGTGAAAGTTGATTCTAATCATTACCAAATAACTAATAATGAATTTAGAGTAAAAGTAATTGACAAAAAATCATTCAACTTAACCTGTTCAATAGATGATAAGTATGCATATAATCTTCAAACTGACAGGTTAAATAAAAATATGTCAGCAAATATAGAAATAGATGAAGAGTTTCTATTTAATGAAGAAATTAAAACTGAATTCTTCTCATTTAAGATAAATAAAACAAAATCATTCAATATTGAAGATATATTAGAAAACAATAAAGAACTATCTTTTAAACTTCACCAAAGAGCGAAAATCGTTGGAAGTTTTATTGAAGGGGTATCAATTAATCCAATAAATAAAGAAACATCTGTATTAAAGCTTAAAATTGTTGGAGAGAATCCTGGTAAAAACATTGATTTCTTAAATAAACTTACTGAAAAATATATAAGTAATGGATTGAATGATAAAAACAATATGGCAATTAATACTATTGATTTTATTGATAAACAACTAAGTATTATTAAAGATTCATTAATATTAATAGAAAATAATATTGAGCAATTTAAAAGAAGTAACCCTAATATAGAAAATATAGAAGAAGAGTATGGTGCTTTTTTTCAAAAACAAAAAATAGATAATTCCATAGCTGAACAGTCAGTTAATATAAAATATTATAGATCATTATTAAATTATATTTCTGAAAATACAGACCCTAATAGTATTGTCTCTCCCTCATCAATCGGTATAACGAATCCTGAACTTAATACATTAATTAGTCAATTATTACAGCTATTAGCTAAAAAAAGAGATCTAGAATTAACCACAACAAAAAAGAACCCAAACTATATTTCATTATTATCTCAGATATCACATAATAAAGAAACAACAATTGAAAACTTAAAAAACCTAATAGAAACAACAAAGATATATGAGAATGATTTAATAAGAAGACAATCTGATTTCACAAAAAGTATTAATACATTACCTAGTAACCAAAAAGAGTATATAATTCTTAAAAGACAATATCTATATAATGAACAAACCTCTGTCTATTTACAAAATAAAAAATATGAAGCATCACTTGCAAAAGCTGGTACAGAATCGGATCATAAGGTCATAGATTATGCTAGGTTAGACAGTGAGCTACCTGTAAGCCCAAAAACTACTGTAACTTACTTTTTTTGCCTAATACTTGGAATATTATTACCTGTTTTATTTATATCTCTTAAAGAATTCTTCAATAATACTATTAGAAGCAAAAAAGACTTACTAATACATTCAAAAATCCCTATTTTAGGTTTAATTGGACATAGTGATAAATTAACAAGTCTAATAGTACCAAAAAATTCTAAATCAGTAATTTCTGAATCTTTCAGATCACTTAGAACTAATATTCAATATTTAGCTGTAGATAAAACTAAAAAAATCATTACTGTAAGTTCTTCAATTGGTGGTGAAGGAAAGACTTTTTGTTCTATGAATCTAGCATCTATTTTTGCATTATCAGGACATAAAACAGTTTTAATAGGTGCCGATTTAAGAAAGCCTAAACTAGAACTAGAATTTAAATCTGAAAGCAAAAGCGGATTAAGTAACTACCTTATACATAAATCAACTTTAAAAGAAATAATTAACAAAACAGAAATAGAACATTTAGATATCATTTTCTCAGGACCTACCCCACCAAATCCTGCAGAATTACTTGACAGTAGTAAAATGAAAGACCTAATTAAGGAACTAAATAAAAAATACGATTATGTAATTATTGATACTCCTCCTATAGGATTAGTTACAGATGGTGTTATATTAATGAAAAATGCAGATATAAATCTATATGTTGTAAGACATAACTACACGAAATATCAAGCATTATCTGTTGTGAATTCTTTATATAATAATAAACAAGTAGAAAATCTACAAATTATTATTAATGACTATAAAAATGACATGGGTAACTATGGATATGGCTACGGTTATGGATATGGGTATGGGTATGGGTATGGAGGTGGTTATGGG